>Ga0334889_1000608_pt1 | contig 54580 bp, 45 predicted proteins | sample GraSluR1_MG_2_FD_207222 | JGI IMG/M metagenome (GOLD analysis project Ga0334889, IMG submission 207222) | Sludge microbial communities from methane-producing bioreactor in Wageningen University, Netherlands - Granular Sludge_8_08-R1 | ecosystem: Engineered > Bioreactor > Anaerobic > Unclassified...
TGAGGCTGGTGTTGCTGACGAGGTCGGCTATGCCGTGGGTCAAACACTCCTTTTAGAAAGTTAACCAGACCGCCATTGAATCTGTAATAAAATGCGGATGGCACAAGGGTTTCCGCTGCTGCCGTTTCGTAGGCTCTTCTCAAAGAAGCGATGGTGCGCTGCGCCCCCACCCCGAAACCGAGCACCAGGACCCAGAACAGGGTGACCGGATCGATTTTCCTTTCCCGTTGGACATATCCGACCTTGGCTGCTGTTTCCCGGAGCCATTGCGGGGAGAACATTTTGTTCAGTGTTTTTTCGATCTCGCGTGGATCAATATTACTGGGCAGTATGGCCACTGTTAAATCCCCCTCATGTTGTTTGGAGAAGAATTCCACACCGGAAGAGGGCCAATCCTGCTTTATCGGGGAAGTATTTATTCTTTTTCGTCAAAAGTTTTTCCCAGGGGTTAAGTGTAATTATTGGTTATTGATGGTGTTTTGGGGTCTTAATAGAACACCCATGGCCGGGTAATAGTTGCCCGGTAGTTTTCTTTTTATGGAATGCCGATGTGATTATTTTAGTAAAGACAATTAAAATGTGCAGTTTTCACGATAATATTGTGCCGCAGCGAATAATTATGTGCTGTTTTAGCAGGTTTCATGGGAATTTTAATTTGTCGTTTGTGCCGCTATGAAAGTGCCGTTCTACATTATTGGCTAATGGTCCCCGCGTGCGCGGGGGCGATCCCTTTTGCGTTGACGTGCTGGCCATTCCATTGAAATGGTGGTCACGTCACTCATATGGTCGGTATGTAGATGAGTTAGGAACACCTTGTCTATGCGTGAATAAGATATTCCCATAGCCACATTGTTAGCCGATACGCCGGACCCAAGATCGAATATAAAGCTGTCCCCGTTGCCCGTTTGATTTGGAACATTAGTTTAGTCAAGAATCAACAATCAACTTCATTTCTTCTTTACTAAGGTAACTTACGACAGGGCAAAGGTTCTTTTTTAATGGATAATTAAGTATTCTCTGCAACGGTGTCAGCAGGTTCCTTTTATTTACTGCGGTCTGTTTCGGTCAATATCAGCAGCAAAAATAACCCAATACCCGGCAAAGAGAATACCATCAGGGAACCAATGGCTATAAAAATCTCACCGGTAGCAAAACGGGTTGTAAATGATGTGAATATGCTGAAAAGGATTAGTCCGATTGCCAAAGCATAAAATGCGGCGCGTATTCTATTCATGGCGTATTTGTGACGGGTTTCCCTGGTTAGTAAACTGTAAGTTAATATAGCTCCGCCTGCAACAATGAAGATGGAGCTGCCTGCAACCGGCACGGCTTCCATTTTCATGAAATAAAGCATGGTTACAGTGAATATGCCAAATAATATCAACAATACCCCGGCAACAATACCGACAGCAGAAATGCGGGTTGTCATGGCTGAATACACTCCTTGTTTTGCAGTATCTTGTCCGACCCTGCGCATATCTTCCACCAAGCCGGTTAAATCGCCCATTGAAATTACTGCTTCTTTAAAAGCTTGCTCATCATCAGTGCCACGGGATTTGATATCGGCAATTCTTTCTTTTAGATTGGTTGCCAGCTCTTCCTTGAGATCAAAAAGATGTTGGCTGGCACCCACGTTAGAGAACAGGTTGTCAATATAATTTGCAACTTTCCTATTGGTGCTTATGAAACTATCATTCTTTGATATCTTCAAAACCCCCTTTAATCAGCCTATCTAAAATTTCTCTGGCAAAGTTCCAGTTTACTATGTTCTGCTCATAAACTTCCTTGCCTTTGGAGGTAATGCGGTAATATTTACGCCTACCCCCTTGGGATTCATCACCCCAATAGGAAGCGATCAAATCATCTTGCTCCAGACGGCGAAAAGCTGTGTACAAAGTTGCCTCCTTCAGTTCATACTGGTGGCCGCTCAAGGCGATTACTTTTTTATATACTTCATATCCGTAGCTGTCACCCTGGCGCAGGATATTCAAGATAATGGTATCAGTATGGCCACGAATAAGGTCGTTTGAAATTGTACCGATCACTTTACACGGTTCCTTCCTAAAGGGGATATAAATTAATTAATTGGATGTTTTTGAATCATAACGAGAAGTTTTTAAAAAAGTAGTAGTAGATTTGAATGTCCTCTGCTTAAAAATGGACAATACAAATATAGTGAGCATAAGCAAAATCTGCAAGGAAATAAACAGCAGCACAAGTCCGCCGTCTGCAAATCCGCCTGCAAAATCCGCAGTCTTCGCTTTTGCGAGTACCGAAAACATTTGACTGATAACTCCTAAACCTGTACACAGTGCAATTAGCAGGACAAAAATCCACTTGATAATCAGCCAGCCGTACTTGAAAAAGCCCCAATTGGAAAAAAGCCCGTAAATAACCCCTTGAATTATTGTAAATATGGCTGCTGGCATAATTACTCTCTGATACAGCTTCGGTATCAATGGAGCGACAGTAAGAAAGTCATTATCATTTAATTGGAAAAAGCATATTATGGCCAAATAGAATATGCATACCACTGACCCAAACCATATACTTACCGACAATATGTGCAAAAAGCGCATCCATTGCATAGTTGCCTTGCTTAATTTCACTGCTATTGTTCCTCTCTGCCATCAGCTTTATTTCGTTGAATCAAGTACATTGTAATATATATTACTGTGGCTGTCAAGGTAGTGTGCAAAACAAATAACAGTGGAGTGGCGGAAAAATAAAAGAACTTTCCCGCTTACAAAATAAAAGTTGGTTGTATTGAAAAATGAAATCGTTTTGCTGAAGTTTATGGAATGAAATGGTTATTTTGTCTTCCTGTAGCCCGCTATTTGAACCGGAAACCGATCATGGTCATGTCATCCCGGACATTCTCATTCCGGCGATAGGATTGCAGGTGATCTCGGATTGCCGGTATCTGCTCCGCCAGCGGCAGCCGGCTCAGTCCGGCGATTAAATTCACCAGGCGGTTTCGCCCAAACAGCTGTCTCGGCGTGCCGCCCATCTGGTCGGTGACACCATCCGTAAAGATATAAAAGGTCATACCGGTTTCCACCGTAAATTCGTGAACCTTGAAGGAGCCTTTTGGCCTCAGCGTCCGATATCCCAGGTAGGCTCGCTCACCCTTTACCAACGACGCATTTCCGTCTTTCACCCACAGCAGCGGCAAGCCGGCCCCGGCAAAGGAGAGGAGGCCGGTATTCGGATTATAGACGCAGACCGCCGCTTCCAATCCGTCGTCCGAGGTCGAATCCGGCGCATCCTGGCGGAGCCTGCCGCGCACCACCCGGTCGATTTCGGTTAGAATCTTCCCCGGATCAGAAAATCCGCCCTCATGCAATATGAAATCCAGACTGGCGCTTAAGACCATGGTTACCATGGCTCCCGGCACGCCATGCCCGGTGCAGTCCGCCACCATGATGAGGATTTTCTCACCGATTCGGCCCATCCAGTAATAGTCGCCGCCAACCACGTCCAGCGGTTCCCAAAGAACCGCCAGGTCGGCAACCTCTTCACGCACCACCTGCGGATCCGGCAGCAGGGATTTCTGAATGATTCGGGCGTACTGTATGCTCTCCACCAGCAATCCGTTGGCCTTCTCCAGCTCGCTATGGGTTTGATGCAGATCGGTCAATGCCGTTCCCAGACGGCGGTTGGCCATGGAAATCCACACGGCGGCCGTACCGGCTACCAGCAGCAGCAGCAACGACAGCAGAATAATCGGCCAATACTTCTTGATGACATCCACCGCGTGGATATCACCCAGATTTTCATAAGGCCCCAGCCTCAACTCGCGGAACAGCTCGTGCACCGGATTGTAATCCTCGGGGATAGTCCAGCCGCCGCTCTGGGCGGCAGTGGCGGCCAGGGAATCTTCGGGCAGAGTCAGCAGCGCGATGGCAACCTGCCGGGCGATGACACTGTCCGTATGGGCGGACTTGGCGAAAGGCCATTCGGGGTATAGCCGGGTGCTGTGCCGAAACGGGAAACCCTGAGTATTCTGTTCATTAATAATCCGTAATTGGCTGAGATCAATTTTCCCCTCCCCGGCCATGCGCTCCAGGATATCAGTGCGAACCGCTCCGACATCGGACTCTCCGGCAAGAATCGCCAGGACCACCGCTTCGTGATTCCCGGTGGACTTTAGTTCTTTAAACTGGCTGGGATCGACCCCCTGAGCTTTGATCTCCCGCAGCTGCATCAGCCATCCGCCAAATGACGTCTTTTCATCGGCGGACAAAACCTTGTGACCGGGGAAATCCCGTATAGAATGAATATCCTTTTGGTCGGCGCGAACAAACAACACACCGCCGAAGAGGGTATAAAAACCTCCCGGACCGGCGTTTCGAAAAGTGGCGATCCGCGAAACCCCATAATACGACTCCAGTTCTATGTATTGTCCGGTATTGGTAATGACGAAATCAATCCGCGCTTCTTCTACCGCGGGGTATAACTCATTAAAATCCAAAGGAACCAAAACAAACTTTTGGTCGGGAATCGACTTTCCAAGGTAATCAATCAGAGGCTGCCAGGTACTGATTGCCGCCGGTTTTCCTTTATTAGCCAGAACACCGATGCGCATTTCGGCTGCATCCGCCCGGGCGGTTGGGGTAAACGCCAGCAGAAGCGCCAGCGTCAGAATCAGCATTATGCCAACCAATCTGCTGCCGAGCATATTACGCCCACCTCCTGAAAGTCGTGTTAAGCCATTTCGACCCGGTTGCGGCCGCTCTGTTTAGCGGCATACATTGCGGCATCGGCCCGGGCAATCAGCTGATATCCGGATTCTCCCGCTTTCATTTGCGCCGCGCCGATACTAACCGTGATGTAAAACGTATTTCCAGCCGCTTTGATTTCCCGGCTTTCAACAATGCTCCGCAGGCGTTCGGCAACAACTGCAGCGTTTTGAGCCGAAGTATCGGGCAATATCACGCCAAATTCCTCCCCTCCCAGGCGGCCGATCACATCGATTTCCCGGAAGCTGCCCTGCAAGACGCCGGCGAAATGGCGGAGAACTTGATCCCCGACCGCGTGTCCGTATTGGTCATTCACAGTTTTGAAACGGTCAATGTCCAGCATCATGAAACTGAGCGGATGGCCGGTTCTTTTCGCCCTCCGGATTTCATCTTCGAATATTTCCAGGAACCTGCGCCGATTGTTTACGCCGGTCAGCGCGTCAGTATTGGCCATGATGCGCAATTCCTCTTCCGCCCGCCTGCGAAAAGCAATTTCCGAAGCCAAATCCTCATTGAGCGTCTTCATAGCGTTCGCCTGACGTTCCAATAATTTGGTTTTGACCAACAGCTCTTCCTTGACCAGCCGGAGCTGCTCCTGCTGGCGGTCGCTCACTCGGATCAGGCGGTGCTGTTCCCGATAGCTTTGGCGAAATGTATCAATAAGGTTGACCAGGCATGCTTTAATTTCTTCCGGATCGCATACCAATCCGGCTACTAATTGTTCAGCCCGCTCAATCACTTTCTTTTCATGGTCAAAGAGACTGTATTCCACTAACCTATCCTCACCATTTCATAGCGAAGAAATCGAAGATCTTCTGAAAAATCTTCGCCAAATTCCTGCATAGTTTCGTCGTTTTCGTTGTAATGCCAGCGAACAACTGCCCGGGCGCCTGCTTCAACTGATTCATCCATGATCTTAAGGAGATTCATCAATGCTTTAGCGCTGCTGCTGTTAAAATACTCCAGATGAATATCCAGCATTACCTCGCGCTGCGGCTTGGTCTGCAAATACTTATGAATCGAACTCAGCAGCGGGCCAAAGAAGTTTGAAGCGTCTTCGGGGTAGGCTTCCCCTTTTATGCTAAGTTTGCCGTTCACAAAATCAAAATCTATCTCAGGCGTCCGTTCGGAAGGCGCGATGTAAATATTCTCCACTCTTATTACCTCGCTTCTATATGTAGGACTTGATGCAGAAGAATACCTTGTTTGCATCAATATCCAGAAATTCAAATTCGATGGGCACGCTAGAACGCCGGGCAATCTCTATCAGGCCCAGGTTCGCCCCTTGGCGCGAGTCGTCGGTCTCCTCTTTAAGTTTCTCACGGTAAAAAGCGCGGAGTTCGTCTTTGTCCAGTTTCCTGAGAATCTCGAGGTTTTCCCGCAGGCCTGCCACATCATCACTGTAAACTGTATTGCCGCATCCCACATAGAACTGTCCGTCCTCGAAACCAACAATAATAATACCCGAGCTCAGTGCGGCCGGCGCATCTTTGTTTACGCAGTCGACACGCTCAATAGAATAGCGGATGATATTCTGCACCTGTTCAACAAATACGGAGAACACGCGCTTGATCGTGTTGGCATCCGTATCCTCCAGGGACAGCTTCTTTCTCAGCGCATCTCCCAGCGCAAACAGAATCTCTTCCGAAATGAATCCGGAAAATGAGAAAATAACACCGCCCTGATCGAAGTATTGCTTATACCGGTAATAGTTTTGGGCCAGCATCAAACCCACCCCTTATGCTATTAATAACGAAATTGCGATATGTTAGGATATTCAACTTTTTGGCGATATTATCCTTCTTGGGTCCGGTAATCCCAGCAAGACCGGACCTTTGTGCCATGAAGACTTGTTGCAGAAAACGTCAACTGCGGGGCAGACCGGACAACGGCGCCATAGCAGCGGTTATCGTATATGAGGATTAATTATGGGATTGGCGCCGATACAGTGATATGGCTTTAATCTTTTACACCCTGATTAGTTTCAGGCGAAAATTAAAGGATCATCCTGTTGTGAAGCGAAATTTAATAATATACCCGCCAGACAAAATGTTGTCCGGACAAAAAAGCACAGGAGAAATTCATGAAACTCATTTCTTGGAATGTCAACGGTTTGCGTGCCTGTATAAATAAAGGATTTATTCAATTCTTCCGGTCTGTGGAAGCCGATATATTCTGCCTGCAGGAAACAAAAATGCAGCAGGGGCAGGCGGACATTGAGCTGGAAGACTACGAGGAATACTGGAACAGCGCCGTTAAAAAGGGTTATTCAGGTACAGCTGTATTCTCCAGGAACAAAGCAAATTCTGTATCATTTGATCTGGGCCAAGAAGAGCACGGTTTGGAGGGACGCGTAATCACTCTTGAATATCCTGACTTCTATCTTGTGAACGCGTATGTTCCCAATGCGCAAAGGGGACTGACCCGGCTTGCTTACCGGATGATCTGGCAGGATGATTTTTGCCGCCATTTAAAAAATCTAGATGCAAAAAAACCGGTGATAGTCTGTGGAGATTTGAATGTGGCTCACCGGGAGATTGATTTGAAAAATCCGAAATCCAATGAGCGCAACGCGGGATTTTCCCCGCAGGAACGCGAAAAAATGACAGAGTTATTAAAAGCGGGATTTATTGATACATTCCGGCATTTAAATCCGGATCAAGAGGGGGCGTACACCTGGTGGTCCTACATGTTTAACGCACGTATAAAAAATGTCGGTTGGCGTATTGATTACTTTCTTGTATCGGAACGGATAAAAGGTCTGATCCAGGATGCGCAAATTTATTCAGATGTTATGGGCAGCGATCATTGCCCCATCGGCCTGGAGATTGCTATATGAAAAACCAAAAATGAGTTGATAAATTATGTATATGCTTTGGTAATTCTCAAGAAATAGTTGCGTTAATAAAAACAAAGAATATTTTAATTTGATTGGTTTTGTTTTAGCTTGATCCTGATGTTGTGTGTCAGTCAAAAGGCTTGGGTTGACATACGGGGCCAGACAAAAGCGGATTGTGGAGCTGGTTTTAGCGATAAGGGATAATGCCGTTAAGATAGTGGGGTAAAACGTTGGTGCATTGGCCCCTGTGATCAGTGCGGCGCCGGGGGGACGAATCCTGGACTGCCGTATAGCGGTAACCCCTTGCTTGCCCTTCTGAAGTGGTGTTAAATAATCCTTCAGGGTGACAATTAGTCTTTTTCGGCAATCCTGGGACGGGCCCCCACGCCGCGCCTGTATTAGCCATTACCGGTACCTATTTTACCCGCACCAACTGTACCCGCGTTAGCTTTCACCTGCGCTAACCGTTACCGGCGGAACTTAATATAAACCGGTTTGCCCATAAATGTGCCTTCGTTAACATTGGCCGGGGTATGGGTGTTTTGCCAGCAAACGGTTTCCCAGCCGGGGTAGGCACTTTCCGGTTTATCTAAAACAACTACCAGATCTTTTATAGGCGGTAAGGTTTTATCACTGGTTGAACATAGAAAGACATAGTTGCGTTTTTTCTTATCGAACGGGTCAATTATCGCACCCCGGTTTAAGCCGTCCCATAGCCCTAAATCTTCCCGCTGGAACAAAGCATTGTTGGCGTTGTGGTTCCTCCATTCGGTGTGGTTATCCCAATGCTGTTCTTTATCCGAGTATTCCATAAACAAATCAGTAATCGGTGGAAAGGCCCAATCTGCTATTTCTGTCCGTAAAAAGGTCAAGTAGATATAGTCCCCACCGGCGCCCTCATTCAAATTGATATCACGCAACTGGTAATCGCCGGGGCACATTTTTTGTGCCTCCCATTTGTCTTTATGCGCTACAAAACGAATCATTGTTACGTATTTTTCCACCGGCCACTTGTTTTTTTCCGCCAAATTGATCTTATCAAATTCAGCTTTTAAGTAGTCTTTCCTGCTGGAATCGTTGCAGAATTCCCAAACCGGGATGAGCGCCCGGGTTGTTTTTTTGCCGAAATCGACCAGCGTCCCCCGGGATTCCAGGGTGTTTTCCCAATTAATCAATGCGTTGGAATCGGAGAGATTAACTTCGTATAGACCGGCACCGCCATCCCTATGGAACTGGGTGTCCCTGTCTGAAAAATATTCATCTCTGTTCTTGATCTTTGCATAATCGGCGCTGGCGCTGGCGCCGAAGATTACGGCGTTAAATTCTGCTTTGGCAGCTACGGAGAAGTTTTCGAAATTGGTAGAGGCCGTGGAGTTGGCAGTAACACTGTAATCGATCCGGCCTCCCGTAATAGTGTCCACAAGGACGTAGTGGCCGAAGGTGTTAAAAACATCAGCGGCGGAAATGCTCTTATTATTCAGCCACGAGTTGGCGTCATTGGTCAGGTAGCTCTTTAAATTGTCGGCGGCAGGTGTTTTGATATAGACGCCGTACACTTTTTTAATGTGGCTGTGGGTGGCGAAATACTGATCAGTTCTCTGGGTGTAACCTTTGGCAAAATGCGTACTTACCGAGCCGCCAAAGCCCATAAAGCTTCCTCCGGCATTGGCATTGACCGACATGCTTTCACTGTATTCTTTGATGGATCTTTCCTCGATGGAGGCGGAATCATATTGGTCGTAATAAACCCGCACCATTCTTTGGGCCTGGATGAGCTTTTGCGTGTCTAAAACCTGTTCTTTTAAAGAATCAACCGACGCGTATTTGTCAAAGACATTATAACCACAGCCGACTCGCATGACCACGGGGATATTGGCTTCACTTAGGGTTACCGGGTATTCTTTTCCTTTTTGATCCTTTGCCCAGGTATTTTTGAGCACAGTGGTATCATCGGATTTAAGGATGGTAAGATCAGGTTTTAGGGTGATCTTGCCAGGATCAATGCCAGAAAGTTTTATGTCGGTCATTTTACCGGTGTCTATACTGATATCGGGTATTTTGCTGATGCCCGTTACAGAACCGGTTTTGGTGATGGTTACCCTTTGGGTGGCTTGTTCCCACTGCACTTCACAGCCCAGGTTTTCGGTAACAAAGCGGAGGGGCAGCATGGTCCGGTCGCTGATGATCAGGGGTTTTACATTGGTGTTGCCGGCGTCTATGGGGGTGGTTTTTCCGTTGATCACCGCATTGCTTTGTCCGATCCACAGTTCCATGAGGGTTGTGCCCAACGACACTGTTGCTTTCCGGGTTTCATTTTCCCAGTCCACTTCAGCGCCCAGGGGGGTGGCGGCAAACCTTATGGGCAGCAAGGTCCGGTCTTCAATAATGGCCGGGCTGACATCCATGATCTGGGGTGCTCCATTGATAGTATAGGTGTTGCTGCCGATGGTAAAAACCAGCACCGTGTCCGCATTTTTCGTCGTGCCCGCCGCTTCGCCTGTTGTTTTCGAAAGGTCACCAGGATCGGATGTCGTGGTTATTTTCGATGGGTCAATGGGCAGGTTAAAAGCCTGGGCGGTTACAGGGGAGAAAATAATCATGACGGTCAAAAGGCACGACATTGCCAATAACAGTAACGGGTTCTTCCGCTGCCAGAAGGTTACAATAGGCTTCATTGGTGTTACCCTCCTTGCGACCAAGTGATTTTCTCTTTTTAAATGCCGATCCGCTGACGGAATAAGCCTGTGCCGATCCGCTTTAGAACATAATGTTAACTTTAAAACATTATGTCTGCTTTCTCTTACTGGGTCTTCCGGGCAGCGGCCGGGGCCTCCTTTGTTGTCCTGGCCTGTTTGAATTTGTGGCGGGTTGTTCCCCTGCTGCCCCCGCCCTAACGAAGGCAGTCCTTTACGGATTGATGTTGCTGTTAATAAATACGGGCTCCCCAACCACTATTTTCTTAACAACGCCATGGTTGATCCTTATCTCGGATTCGATGCACAGCTTGTTAACACCGCCGATATCTACGGTCACGTTTTCTAAAGTTTCACCGGGTTTTAGGGTTAGCGACTTAAGGACCATGCCGTCCTTTGTTTCCTTTCTTAAATTCATTACCAGGTCAGCCTTTGCGCTGCTGTCAAGGAAAAACGAAGCACGGAATTTTTCATACTTGCCGTCCGGCTTCAAAAAGAAAGTGAAATACTGCAGGCTCATGTCTTTATCATTGGTTACTCCCCACTGGTATGTTTTACTGGGAGTGGCAAGTCTTCCGGCGTCAGTGGTCAATATGGTTCCGTAGTAATTTTCATAATAAGCCGTATCGTTAATTTTAAAAATTTCAGGGAGTGTTATTGGTATTTTAATAATATCGGTAATATCCGGTGTTTCGCCCGAAAGTTTAATATCACCGGGGTCAATGCCCGGGAGTTTGATGTCAGGTATTTTACCGGTGTCCTTGCCGGAATCAGATGTTTCGTCCGAAAGTTTAATATCACCGGGGTCAATGCCCGGTTGCTTAACATCAGATATTTTACCGGGATCCACACTGATGCCGGGTATTTTGCCGGCGTCCGTTGCAGAACCGGTTTTGATGATGGTTACCCTTTGGGTGGCCTGTTCCCACTGCACTTCACAACCCAGGTTTTCGGTAACAAAGCGAAGGGGCAGCATGGTCCGGTCGCTGATGATCAGGGGTTTAACATTGGGGTTGCCGACGTCTATGGGGACGACGTTTCCATTGATCATCGCATTGCTTTGTCCGATCCACAGTTCCATGAAGGTTGTGCCCAACAACACGGTTGCTTTTCGGGTTTCATTTTCCCAGCCCACTTCAGCGCCCAGGGGGGTGGCGGCAAACCTGATGGGCAGCAAGGTCCGGTCTTCAATAATGGCCGGGCTGACATCCATGATCTGGGGTGCGCCATTGACAGTATAAATGCTGCTGCCAATGGTAAATACCAGCACCGTGTCCTCATTTTCCGCCGCATCCGCCACTGGGGAAAAGATAATCATGACCGCCAGCAGGCATAACAGCGCCAGCATCAGTAACGGGATTTTCCGCTGCCAGGGGATTACAATAGATTTCATTCATTTGCCTCCTTTTTTAATGAATTATTACACTCCGATACGCACGTTATTTAATTATTTGGGGTGTTACCAGGCCTCCTTTTGCATCTGCTTACACTTTTAACCTGTTGCCAGTTTGTTTTGGTGGCAGTCGTCCTTTTAGCAACGGTCCTTATATAATATTATTTTAACTGCAATGCAGAGCCATATTATTACCAATTCTACCATATAGTCCAATGGTTTAATATATACGCACGGAAAAACTTGCTGGATACTTTCAGTTAAATAAGCCCTAATCCAGAAGAGTAATACCTGGCATACCCGGTTAGAAACACTTTTCCGAACTTTCCTGGCAAAAATTAATAAGGATTTTTGCGGCACGATCCTGCCGGATATGGTATAAGGCAGTGGAACGCTGGCCGCGCCGCCTCTGCGTATATTTCAGATGGGGTGAACTTATACCCATTTTTGAAAGCCCGCCATTCATTTATTGTCCCCACAGTGGTAATGGTCTTCCTTTGTCATGGGCATGGCTTTGGAAGTCCTTTGGACTGTGAAGCCGATACCGCTGCGGCAAGTCAACCGGTGTAGCCTATGAGTATTACTATATGTAGCACTCGCGTAGAAAGCATTCCCATCACTGGTGTTCAAAAAACAAATCTCATCGGTAAAATCCTTCCTCTAATGGTAGGATTTTTCTACCTGTGTGGAGAACAATGGGAAAGTAAGTTGTATTTATAAGGTTGTGAATAGGATGAACCAAACTACTTTAAAAAATATCTTTGGGGTTTGTTTAATAATATTTCTGTCATTTTGTATCTATTATGTTATTAAACTTCCTCAGGCCCCAAACAGTGCATCTAAAAAGGTAAGCCAACAACAAAATTTACCCCAAAAAGAAAGTAGTATAAGTTTCAACCAACCCGTTAAGCCCTTACCCCAAAGCGGCATTACATATAAGTATTTTACCGGGGAAGGCATAGCTCCTTTGGGTGTAAAAACTCAATCCGGTGATTTAAATTATTTTGTTAAAGTTGCAGACTGGGATACAAAAGAAACTGTCTTAACTATGTTTATACGTTCCGGCGAGTCAGCAAGTGTAAAATTGCCACTTGGTAATTATGAATTTAAATACGCTACAGGCAAAACATGGTATGGGCCAGATTATTTGTTTGGCCCAAATACATCTTATTATATTGCTGATGCAAAAATGGATTTTTATCGGTCCGGTAACGCATATAACGGACATACAGTAGAACTAATACCCAGAGTTGGCGGGAACCTTAGAACTGAGAAGATAAATAAAAATAGTTTTTAAATTATGCACCCTTTTCAGTAGGTTAATTATTGAGGTGGGTTTGTATTGGGGCAGGCTCTTCTTGAAATTTAATATTTACTTGGATGTGTCTGCAACCGGTGCCAAGAAAGGGGATTTAGTCTGGCTAAACGAATCACTAATATTGTCAAGTTAGGTTAAGGCTAACAAACCGCCCAAAATTCTGCCGGGGCAAAACACATTAAATAAGGACTTCCTCGGTCATAGGCATGGCTACGGAAGTCCTTTGGCAACACAGTAAACAATTCTTTTGTGGTTGCTTTTATAGCGTAAATAATAAAGCATGTAACAAAGTAAAGTGATGGATCCCTTATGAATAAAGTTACTGGATACCGGGGGAGATCGAGTGGGACTCGGACGTATCCTTGTCCCTTTGCCCATGGGCTTCCCAGCCTTCTTTTTTGCTGAAAATGAATACCTGATACCCGGCTTCGATCCCGAGTGAATTTTATTTGTTGCATACGACATTATACGATTTTATCTCTAAAGGGAAAGGAATTTTCTTCGGCGAAAACAGCTATACCTGTTGGAAACTGGGAAGAAGGTGGGAAGGAATATTGAATAGGGAGATCTTTGAAGCCGGCATCGAAAACCATACCTGTGAGGGCATGGCATCTTTGTTTATAAGGATCTGGAAAGATAGCCCCGATCAGATGTGTTATGCCAGGATGATCTTTGACAGGGACGGCGCCCCGGCAGATTATATATTTCTGGATGTAAATCCCGCAATGGAAAAGACGCTGGGATTAAACAAGGAACAGGTTACAGGTCAAAGATTTACTGGTCTTTTCCCGCGTCACGATCCAGGCTGGATCAGAAAATGCGGTGATGTGGTGCGCACCGGGCGGATGCTGGCGACAGAAGAACACAACAGCAGCCAGGACGCGTGGTACGCTGTCCAGGTATTTGCCCTGGACAGCGCAAACGAATTCATAACCATATGCCATGACGTCACCGAGCGCAAGCGAGCCGAGGAGACCCTGCGCGCGTCGGAAGAAAAATACCGCACCCTGTTCAACTCGATCGATGAAGGATTCTGCGTTATAGAAGTCTTGTTTGACGACAATGATCGACCCCTTGACTACCGCTTCCTCGAAATGAACCAGGCTTTCAAACGGCAAACGGGGCTTGTGGATGCAACAGGACGTTGTATGCGGGAAATGGCTCCTGAGCACGAGCAGCACTGGTTCGACATTTATGGGCGTATTGCTCTCACTGGGGAACCTGCCCGTTTCCAGAATCCTGCTGATGCGCTTGGCTTCTACTACGACGTATACGCCTTCCGTGTCGGTAAGCCAGCGCAGCGGCAAGTGGGCATCCTTTTTAACGATATCGCTGAGCGCAAGCGAGACGAGGAGGCCCTGCGTGAAAGCGAGGAACGGCAGACATTCCTGCTGAATCTCAGCGATGCAGTGCGGCCGTTATCCGATCCGGTGGAAATCCAGGGCGCCGTTGCCCGCGCAGTTATGGAATATTTTGGCGCGGACCGGTGTTACTACTGTGAAATAGAGAATGACAAGGTCATCATTCGCCGGGACGCGTCGAGAGGTGATCTGTCATCAATAGTGGGGGTGTATCCGCTGAACAGCCTCCCGGTCCATAAATCCCTCGTAGATGCCGGCCTGCCCATTATTGTTCCAAATGTAAGAACCACCGGGCTGGTAGATAAGGAGTTAAGGCAGCTCTGTATTCAGCTGAAGGTAATTTCTTATCTTGGCATACCGGTAATCAAGGATGAAAAGCCCGTCGGCCTTCTCTGTATAACGCAAGCCAGCCCCCGCAGCTGGACCGCAGCCCAGGTAGCTTTGGCAAAAGATATCGCCGAGCGCATTTGGGCCACGGTGAAGCGGGCAGTAGCCGAGGAGGCCCTGCGCGCATCGGAGGAGAGATTCCGCGGCTTTATCGAAACTGCAGGAGAAGGAATTGTTGAGAGTGATGCCGGGGGCCGCATAGTTTTTGTAAATAAACAAATGGCTCATATGCTGGGCTGCACCGAAAATGAGCTCGTGGGCCGGATGGGATTGGAATTTACGGCAGAGGACCAGGCTGAACAGGCCCTGGAAGCCCGTCAGGGACTCGCTGCCGGCGTAAATATAACCCGAGAACATAAATTGCGCCATAAAGACGGCAGCATTGTCTGGACGTTGTGCAACGCAACCCCCCTCTATGACGGCAGGGGCCGATACCGGGGCAGTCTGGCCATGCACGCGGACATAACCAGGCGCAAGCGGGTGGAAGAAGAAAAACAGGTGTTGTTAAACGCCCTTCAAGTAGAAAAAGACAGATTATCAGTTTTAATCAGCAATATACCTGACGAAGTTTGGTTTACGGATAACCGCGGAAATGTTGTCATCACCAACCAATCAACCCGGGAAGAATTCAATTCAAGTTACCAGGGGTTGAATGCGGCAGAAATACTGGCATCCCTGGAAATTACTTGTGCCGATGGCAATCCCCTCCCCGTTGCCAAGGCTCCCCTGTTACGAGCTGTAAAAGGGGAAGAAATCATTAACCATGAAGAGATTATCCGCACACCCGTTAATAATAAGTTGAGACACCGCCAGGTCAATGCCGCCCCGGTCCGTGATAACGACGGCAACATTATCGGTGCAGTAGCTATTGCCAGAGATATCACCGAACAGAAGCGGGCCGAGAAGGAACACGCCATGAACCGCCTGGACAAGATCAGCACCTTATATGTTAACAATGGCGATCTGTCTGCCATACTTAATGAAATCCTCGAGATGGCTATTTCCTTTACCGGCACGGATATGGGCAATATCCAGCTACTGGATGCTGAATCGGGATTGCTCAGGATCATGGCGCACCACGGTTTCAAACAACCTTTCCTGGATTTCTTCACCACTGTTGGCCATGGAACCGCTACCTGCGGGACGGCCCTGCACCGGGGTGAGCGGGTGATCGTGGAGGATGTCACCCGCAGCCCAATATTTGCCGGTACGCCTGCCCTGGATGTTCTGCTGGCGGCGGGGGTGCGGGCCGTGCAGTCAACTCCGCTGGTCAGCCGCTCCGGTAGATTGATGGGGATGCTGTCTACCCATTTCCGTTCGCCTCATATTCCAGAGGAACACGACCTGCAGCTGGTGGACCTGCTGGCCCATCAGGCAGCCGATGTTATTGAAAGAAAAAAATCGGAGGAAGCCCTGCGCCGGTCGGAAGAACATTTCAGCATGATTTTTAACAACAGCCCCGATATGATTATCATCATTAACCAGGAAACAGATAAATTTGTGGATGTAAACCGGCGGTTTACCGAGGTTCTGGGTTATGCCCGTGAAGAAGTGATCGGGCGCACCCTGCAGGAATTGAATTACCTCATGGATTTACAGCAGCAGGAGCAAAAACATAAAAGCGGTAATTTGATGGGTAATGAAATGGTCCTGCAATCCAAATCAGGACAGTTAATAAATGTGCTATTCTCCATGGAAGTGGCAGAAATAGGCCTAAATAAACAAAAAATAATCATATTCAAGGATATTACCAAAATAAAGGAGATGGAATCCGAAATAACCCGCCTGGACCGATTGAACCTGGTCGGCGAAATGGCAGCCGGGATAGGCCACGAAGTCAGGAACCCCATGACTACGGTAAGGGGATTTCTGCAGTTTCTCGGGAAGAAGGAAAGGCACGCCGGGGACAGGGAAATCTTTGAGCTAATGATTGAGGAACTGGACAGGGCAAACTCTATTATATCCGAATTCCTGTCCCTGGCGAGAAACAAAGCTGTAAACCTGGAGAAAAAGGACCTGAATAAAATCCTCAAGGTAATACTTCCGCTACTCCAGGCGGACGGGTTGGTCACTGACAAGTACGTCCATCTGAAAACCAGGAAAACCCCCAGGTTATTGATTGACGAGAAGGAAATACGCCAACTGGTCCTGAACCTGGTCCACAACGGCCTGCAGGCTATGGAACCCGGCAAAACGCTGACCCTGGAGACATTCGTGGATGAAGACGATGTGGTTTTAGCGGTGAAGGACCAGGGGTCGGGCATACCCGGCGAAATAATTGATAAAATAGGCACTCCGTTTTTTACCACCAAGGACACCGGTACTGGCCTTGGCCTGGCGATATGCTTCAGCATCGTCGCCCGTCACAATGCCAGAATGGACTATGAGACCAGCACAGAAGGGACCACGTTCTATGTCCATTTTCCCACCAAGGCCGTACAACGCTTGTCTGAAATGGAAATAAGTGATCGAGGAGGGGGGGTGGAGAAGTTGTTTTAATTAGTATGAAGGCCACAACAAGGCGGATATGAATATTTTGCTGAAAAATTAATAATTATAGGCAGAAGATCGAGGCTGAATCATCGGGCTTTGCCTGACGGAAGATAGAGGAGTTAAGCAAGGTGTTGGATATTTTAAAATCGTATCGAACAATTCTTTGCAAAGGGGGGATAAAATGAATAAATTTATGGAGCTAGCCTATCAGGAAGCATTGAAGGGAATCTCGATGAAGCATGGCGGCCCCTTTGGAGCTGTCATCGTAAAAGACGGAACCGTGATAGCCCAAGGCCATAATGAAGTTTTGTTGCGAAATGACCCGACCGCTCATGCAGAGATTGTTGCGATACGCAGGGCTTGCGAGTTTCTGCGGACAGTGGATTTGCGGGAATGTGTACTGTATACCACCTCCAAGCCGTGTCCGATGTGTAAAGGTGCAATACAATGGAGCAGATTGCAAAAAGTTGTATACTCTGGTGACTACGAAGATGTAAGAAAATTGAACTTTGATGATTTATATTTTTTTGATACATTTAACCAGGAAGATGCTGCTTGGGCTAAGATTGACCATGAACATTTTAGTAAATTGATTGATGCGTTTCAAGATTATAAGGACGATATAAGGTATTAAGTACACATCAGAAAAAAAGATGGCCTTCATGGGCTATTTTTCATCTGGTGGTCTCCACTTTTGACACCGCTCTTCATCCGGCCCGGGCGAATCACTATTTTCCCCGGCTTGGGATCATTCTTTTCTTGATGCCGGCATAAATTAAATTGACAGCCGCCGTGTAATTTTATAAAATAAGTTAAAATCCATAGAGGCAGTCAGTTAGCAGATTAAATGAGATGAGATTAGTTAGATAGGGTTAAGGTGAGCAGAGCTGAGATGAGTCGGGAAAAAGTATCATTCCGGTACTCGTTTGAGTACCGTTTTTTGTTTTTTAACAACCTGATAAGGGGGGCGTGTTATGTGAAAAAAGGAAGGTTCGGCCAATACGGCGGGCAGTATATGCCTGAAACACTGATGAGGGCTGTTCAGGAACTGGAAAAAGCCTATGAGTTCTATAAAAATGACCTGGATTTTCAAAATGAGCTGGATGGTTTACTGAAAAAGTATGCCGGCAGGCCGTCGATGTTGTATTATGCGGCGAAGATGACAAAGGATCTGGGCGGCGCCAAAATATACCTCAAGCGGGAGGACCTTAACCACACGGGCTCCCACAAAATCAACAATGTCCTGGGCCAGGCGCTGCTGGCCAAACGCATGGGAAAAACCCGCGTAATTGCCGAAACGGGCGCCGGTCAGCACGGAGTTGCCATTGCCACGGCTGCCGCCTTGATGGATCTGGAATGCGAAATTTATATGGGCAGGGAAGACATCGAACGCCAGGCGCTCAATGTATTTCGCATGGAACTGCTGGGAGCTAAAGTGCACCCGGTCACCAGCGGCACAATGACCTTAAAGGACGCCGTCAACGAAACCATGCGCCAGTGGACGGCGCGTATGGATGATACGTTGTATGTCCTGGGTTCGGTCATGGGGCCGCATCCCTTCCCGACCATCGTCCGGGATTTCCAAAAGGTCATAGGTAGGGAGATAAAAGAACAACTAAGGGTGGCCGAGGGAAAACTTCCCGATGTGGTAGTCGCCTGTGTCGGCGGTGGCAGCAACGCCATAGGGGCCTTCTATGAGTTTATTCCGGACCCGACGGTAAGACTTACCGGCTGCGAGGCCGCCGGGCTTGGCGTAGACAACCCCAGGAACGCGGCAACCATTGCCAACGGCACAGCCGGTGTGTTCCATGGCATGAAATCCTATTTCTGCCAGGATGAATACGGCCAGATTGCACCGGTTTATTCCATTTCGGCGGGTCTTGATTATCCGGGAATCGGGCCGGAACACGCAAACCTCCACGATACAGGCCGGGCTGAGTACGTGCCGGTTACGGACGCTGAAGCTGTAGAAGCCTTCGAATATCTTTCCCGCGTGGAAGGAATCATACCCGCCGTGGAAAGCGCCCACGCCGTAGCCTGGGTCAAGAAACTGGCGCCCACGCTGGCGAAGGACAAAATCATCGTCATAAACCTCTCGGGGCGGGGCGACAAAGACGTAGCGGCAATTGCCAGATACAAGGGGGTATCACTATATGAGTAGAATCACCAGGGCTTTTACCGGTGGCAAGGCATTCATTCCCTTTATCACGGGGGGCGATCCCGATCTGGATACCACGGTGAAGCTGGTCCCCGCCATGGCGGAAGCCGGCGCCGATCTGGTTGAAATCGGCATCCCCTTTTCCGACCCGGTGGCAGAAGGAATCGTTATTCAGGAAGCCGGAAAACGCGCGTTAAGGAACGGCTGCACCACCGATAAACTTTTTGCCGCGGTCATAAGAATCCGGCAAAAAACGAATGTGCCGCTGTTGTTCATGACTTATTTCAACCCAATCTTCACCTACGGGAAAGAAAAGTTTTTGAGCCGGTGTGCCGGATGCGGCATCGACGGCATCATCGTGCCCGATTTGCCCTGGGAAGAAAAAGATGAATTGGATGATGTCTGTGGGCTCCACGGAATCGATTTAATTTCTATGATTGCCCCCACCTCGGAAGGAAGGATTGCCATGATTGCCAGGGAAGCCAGGGGATTCATTTATTGCGTGTCTTCCCTCGGCGTGACCGGTGTAAGGAGCGAGATAACAACGGACATTGGCAAAATGGTTCAAAGTGTCCGGGAGGTTACCACTATCCCGTGCGCCGTCGGTTTCGGCATTTCCACACCGGAACAGGCCGGCGGTATGGCCGGGCTGGCGGATGGCGTCATCGCCGGAAGCGCCATTGTCAAGTTGGTGGCAAAATACGGCCGGGATAGCGTTGAACCTGTCTCGGAATATGTGCGCGGCATGAAAAGAGGTATGGAAGATGCCCTTAAACAGACTCAGGGGCAAGGGAAAAATCTCCAAGGGGGACACAACCATGTATAAGAGTATTTTGCATAAAACAACTAACAACCGGGAACTGACTGAACAGGAAATATTTCACCTCATCGGGGCTATAAACAACAATGAAGTCAGCGATGTGCAGATTGCCGGTTTTCAGGTCGCGCTTCTGATGAAAGGCGCTTCTCTTAAGGAAATAGCCTTCATTGCCAGGGCCATGCGCGAAAACTGCGTTCCCCTCAAGCCCGGGGTGGAAGAGGATCTGATGGATACCTGCGGCACTGGCGGGGGCCTCAGCACTTTTAATATTTCCACGGCAACAGCCATTGTTGCCGCGGCGGCGGGTATTCCCGTTGCAAAGCACGGCAGCCGCTCCATATCAAGCCTGTCCGGCAGCGCCGATGTGCTGGAAGCCCTTGGCGTCAACATAAACCTTACACCCGTACAGGCTGAAAAACTAATTGAGGATATCGGCATTGCTTTTATCTACGCCCCTTTGTTCCATCCGGTAATGTGCAAGGTTCTGCCCGCGGAAACGGATCTTGGTATTAAAACCATCTTCTACAGCATCATTGGTCCTTTAATCAACCCCGCTTTTGCGCCCAGGCATGTCCTTGGCGTTTATAAGCTTGAGCTTCTCGACACTGTGTCCTATGTGGCCAGGGAGCTGGGCTACACCAACGCCATGTTTGTGCACGGCCTGGATGGCCTGGATGAAATCTCCCTGCTGGGCAAAACAAGAATAAGCGAGTTAAAAAATGGTGAAACCACGACTTATGAGATTCAGCCCGAGGACTTTGGCCTGAAGCGCTGCACACTTGAAGAAATCAAAACAGGTACTCCCGGGGAAAATGCGAAAACGATCCGTGGTGTGTTCTCGGGCGAAATAACCGGGCCCAGGCGCAATGCGGTTGTACTGAACGCCGCCGCCGCATTGATTGTGGGAGGCAAAGCAACGGGCTTCGAAGAAGGCATAACCCTCGCCGGCAAGCTGATCGACAACGGCGTCGCGGCGGAAAAACTCAATCAGCTGCAGGAAATGTCCAACTCATTTGGAGCAAGACAATGAACGGGGAATTTACCCTCTCGATTAGGGCAAGAAAACAGGCTGGGTTCATTCCTGTCATCCCCGATCTGAAATGCACTTCCCCCCGGGAGGGCGATCTCCTGCGGGGAAGAGATCCGGCGGAAATGGCCATGCTGCTGGCTGAAGCTGGTGCGCCCGCGCTGTCGGTTGTAACCGAATCAAAAAACTTTGGCGGCTCCCTCGGGCTCCTGGAGCGGATTGCGGCGTTAACAAAGCTACCCACGCTCCGCAAGGATTTTATAACGTGCGCTGATGATGTGAGGGCGACAAAGGATTGCGGCGCGGCGGCAATCCTGCTTATTTGCGCCAGACTATCATTTTCCTTACTGGGGAAGCTGTATGAGGAAGCTTTGAAAGTTAAACTGGAACCGCTGGTTGAGGCTCATACGAGAGAGGAATTGATCCTGGCCGGAAAATTAGGCGCCAAACTTGTGGGCATTAATAATCGCAATATACTCGAATTGGAAAGGGATGACGGGACCGTTTCTGTTACCGGGCAGCTGGCCAAATACAAGCCAAATGAGGCAATACTGATCAGTGAAAGCTCCCTTCAAACCCTGGCCCAAGTTCGGGCGGCAGTCCGGGCGGGCGCCGATGCGGTACTTATTGGAACGGCAATCATGCAGGCGGAAAATACGCGCCAGTGCTATATGGCCCTTGGCAGGGGCGCGGGAGACAGCATTTAATGAGAAGCGTCAAAGTTAAAATATGCGGGTTAAAAAGCGAAGAAGATGTGCGGTTGTGCATGAAGCCGGGAGTTGATATTCTCGGCCTGGTAACGGAATACCCCCTGCCGGTCCCCTGGAACTTGAGCCGCGCCGGGGCGTTGCCGTTATTGAACATAATCCAGTCCCCCTGGGAAAGCTGCATTGTTACCGGCGGTTCCCCGAATAAAATAATCGAATTGGCAGCCTGCCTGCGTCCGTCCCTGGTGCAGCTTCATTATAAAGAAACGCTTGAAGAAACCATAATTATTTCAGATGCCTTACGGAAACTGAATATAGATGTTATTAAAACAGTTCCCTTCAAAATGGAGGATCGCATTCTCCAGTTTGGAACAGGAGATATTGAAACAATCATTGAGGAACTGTGCGGGACCAGCGTTTTTGGCTTGCTGGCAGATTCACGGGGGCCATCAAACGCTTCCGCCAATGGTACCGGATTGGATCCGGAGTTCTGCTCCCGGATAATAAACCTGTCTTCAAAGCCGGTTATTATTGCAGGTGGCATAAATGCCGGTAATGTTTGCAACGTATTAAGGCAGACGGGCGCAGGCTTTATCGATGTCATGACGGGCGTAGAGAGCAGCCCGGGAAAAAAGGATGCCCGGTCATTATCGTGTCTGTTAAAAGCCGTTCAGTCGCCCGGGGATCACCCAGAGATAAAGAGGGATACTGGGGGATAGTACTGTCAAGCAGGCCCTTTAAAAACTTTATCTAATTACAGTGATTCCCCATGAATCAGGAAGCTTTAACTCACTTATTCCCGGCCACCCGGTAAATAAAAAAAAGCAATTGAAAGTTTCGATAAATAAAAATTAAGAAGGTATAAGAAAAAGGCGGGGGGAGTGAAATTCCGAGGCGATACCGACAACGCGGGCCAAAGAAGCAGGCCAAATTGCCTCAAGCAAACCAGCAGGAAATGTATCAGGTTACAACCGCAAAGATTTGCAGTCAGGATTTATTAAACAATGTAGAAATAAGCATAGCCACAAGAATCATACCGGCGCCAATTAAGCCCAGGCGGCCCAAATGCTCACCGGCCCAAAAATAACCGGCCAGCGCTGCAAATACCGGTTCAGCGGTTAAAACAACCGCGAATCTGGTGGGGGTGCTGAACTTCTGCATGTAATTTTGCAGCCAAAAAGCCAGGGCAGTGGCAAAGACAGCGGTAATAACAATAGCCCACAGGGCATTGCAGGAAAGATAGGGGGGTATTGGCTCTACAATCAAGCCTATGATTGTGCACGCCAGACCGACAAAAAAGATTTGCACCGCGGTAATGGCTATAGCGCTAAATTTATGGGAATAAAGGTCAACATAAATAATATGAAAGGCAAACCCAAAAGCGCCGATTAAAACTAGAAAGTCACCGTAGCTTAAGGTAAAAGAACCGGGGGGGACGGAAATAAAAAATAAGCCCAGAGCTGCCGTAATAACCGTCAGATTGGTGATTAAACCGGGTTTTTCCTTATTCATCAGCGCATAGATTATCGGCACCAAAACCACTGATACCCCGGTAATAAAACCGGCGTTGGATGAGGAGGTATACCGCAGACCCATGGTCTGAAAGGAATACCCGATACATAAAAAAAAGCCCAACAAGGAGCCGGTGGTCAAAGTGGAAAAACGCACCTTTAAGATATCTCTGTGGGAAAAGGTTAGCAAAACCAGAAAAGCCAGCAAAAATCTGATCCCTACAAACAAAAAAGGACCGATGTCCGCCAACGCATTCTTCACGATGACAAAAGTGGCGCCCCAGATACCGGCAACCAATACCATACTCAGATCCGCCCAGGTGCGGCTGATTCTCCCGGTCATAAAACAACCTCTTTTTAAAAACTTATAGTCTTGCTGGTAAGTTAAGTTCCGCAACTACATAACAGTAACAAGAAATTAACTATATTTCAAGGGGTTTGCCCCGGGCAAAAAAATGTTTATATCCGCCACCCCTATAAATGTTTACCGCCTCTTAGAATGTTATTGTTCCTTTAACTAATTAAAGGTATAATTACTTTATGTAACGGATCAAAAAATGATAAGGGGATGAGATTGTTGGAAAGAATCGTAAGGTTGTTGATTGCGGGGATGTTGATTTTGGGGCTGGCTTTTTCGGTCACAGGATGTGGCGGTCAGGCTGGGGAGAACAAGGCTCCCGCCGATAAAGCCAAACCAGTCTTAAATGTGGCCTCGGAAACTACATATCCCCCGATGGAGTTTACCGAAAAGGGTGAATATGTTGGTTTTGATATAGACCTGATCAAGGCTATCGGAGCTGCGGAAGGTTATGAAGTAAAGATTAATTCCCTGGGCTTTGATGCTTTAATCCCCGCCCTTCAGGCTGGAAATATGGACTGCGCCGTATCGGCGATGACCATTAATGAAAAACGGCTTCAGGCGGTTGACTTTAGCAAGCCCTACTACACGGCGGGTTTAATCATTGCCGTCGGCCAGAATACGGAAGGTATCAGCACCCTGGAGGATCTGCAAGGGAAAAGGCTGGCTGCTGAAGTCGGCACCACCGGACTGGATGCTTCCAACAAAATAAAAGAAAAGGATCCCAAAACAACCATCAAGGTCTTTGATTCAGTGGGAGAAGCTTTTATGGAACTGGAAAAGGGAGGCGTGGATGCGGTTATCAACGATTTGCCTATCACCGCTTACTATATCCAGACCAAGGGTAAGGATAAGGTTAAAACGGTAGGCGAAGTTTTTGCCGCCGACGATCAATACGGTATCGCCGTCAAGAAAGGCAATACGGAGCTGCTAAACAAGATTAACTCCGGTTTGGACAAGGTAATGGCCAGCGGGGAATATGATAAAATCTATAAAAAGTGGTTTGGCGAACAGGAATAGTTATGGAGGTTCAAGCTATTTAAAAGCGCGGGCTTAATATCTCGCGCTTTTAGCTTGTTTAATTAAGGGGGGAGCCAGCATATGTCGCTAGAGTCCATTCTGGCAATAAATGGACTTCAGGTAGTTATTAGTCATTTCCCCTATTTACTTGAAGGGGCCGCGCTTACTTTAAAGATTACTGTATTGTCGGTACTGTTTGGGATGGTTTTAGGTTTAATTGCCGGCTTATTCAAGTTATCAAAAAACCGGATCTTATACTTTGTGGCTACTGCCTATATTGATTTTTTCCGGGGGACGCCGCTTTTTGTCCAAATTTTGTTATTATATTTCGGGGTTTTGCCCTTTATAATTAAAACCGACAGCCCCTTTGTTGCCGCGGTGATTGCCTGCTCCCTTAACTGCGGGGCCTATACGGCGGAAATTGTCCGGGCCGGCATCCAGGCGGTGGACAGGGGGCAGATGGAAGCCGCCCGCTCCCTGGGCATGAATACCCGCCAGGCCATGACCCATGTAATACTGCCCCAGGCTTACAAGATCGTTATACCCCCGCTGCTTAACGAGTTTATCGCCGTTCTAAAGGATACCTCGCTGGTGGCGGTAATATCCGCCGAGGAGCTAACTATGCGGGGAAAATTGTTATATTCCACCTATTTTGAGGCTGCCTGGATCTGGGGAACAGTGGCCATCATGTATTTTATGATGACCAAGCTGCTGGCCATATTGGGCGATTTCATAGAAAGGAGGATGGCGACAGAATGATCCGGGTCATTGATTTGCACAAGAGCTTCGGCAAACTTGAGGTATTAAAGGGCATCCACTGCCGTATTGTTCCCCGGGAAGTGGTCTGCGTAATCGGTCCCAGCGGATCAGGCAAAAGCACTCTGCTGCGTTGTGTTAACCAACTGGAGCACGCCAACAAAGGGCAGATATTTATAGACGGGGAAGAAATTACTTCACCTAAAACAGATATCAATAAGATTAGACAGCAGGTGGGGATGGTATTCCAACTGTTTAATCTTTTTCCTCATAAAACCACCCTGGAAAATATAACCCTTGCCCCCACCAGGATTAAGGGGGTTTCCAGGGAAGAAGCCGACCGGGTGGCCAAAGAACTGCTGCGCAAGGTAGGTTTAACGGATAAAAACGATGTTTATCCCAGCCAATTATCCGGCGGTCAGAAACAGCGGGTGGCCATTGCCCGCGCCCTGGCCATGCGGCCCAAGGTGATGCTTTTCGATGAGCCAACCTCGGCCCTGGATCCCGAAATGGTAGGCGAAGTACTTGAAGTAATGAAAGATCTGGCCCACGAAGGCATGACCATGATGGTGGTAACCCATGAAATGGGCTTTGCCCGGGAAGTGGGGCACCGGGTCCTTTTCATAGATGAAGGTATAATAATGGAAGAGGGAACACCGGCGCAAATATTTGACAACCCGCAAAATGCCAGGACCAAATCCTTTTTAAGCAAGGTTATTTAAACTTGAAAATAACCCGCGTATATTTAACATCATGAGGTCGTTTGGAGGGGTATTAATGGTTGTAAACCTGTTTGATGAAATCAAAAAAATACAGGCGGGGACACCCTGATCCGGATGCTCAAAAACGGCTCTAATAACTTGCGGGGATCCGCTTTTATTTTATTTTCTGCGCTAATGTACGCAACCCTCCCCATCCTGGTCAAAATAGCCTACGCTGCCGGTTTAGGACCCAGCAGCACTCTGTTGCTGCGCTACCTTTTTTCTTTTATCATTTTGGGCGGGTTTATCAAGTTATTCAGGCAAGGCAGGCTGCTGTCCCTGTCGCCTTTGGTGATTGTCCAGGGGATATGTCTGGTGGGCTCCGGTCTATTTTATTTTTTTGCCCTGGAAACCTTACCCGCCGGTATAGCCACGGTAATTTTCTTCAGCCACCCGGTTATAGTGGCGGTATTATCCCTGTTTGTATTTAAGGAAAAATTTGTCCCCCGGTTGTTTGTGGGACTGGCTCTGGCCCTGGGCGGCATATCTTTAATCTCGGGCCTCCTGGGCGGGGAAATGGCCTTGCCCGGCTGCGGGATTGCCTGGGCTCTGCTGGCTTGCCTTTGTTATGCTTTATACAGTCTCATCGGCCAGAAGACATTGGCAAACAACGGGGCCCTGTCTATTACAGCAACCATATCCCTGCTGGCGGTGCTGATATTAACCCCTGTGTATCATGGCGAGTTGGGCTTTTTTCTGCATTTGACCGGGCAGCAAATTTTAGTCACTTTAGCCATGGCGGTGTTGAATACCCTCCTGGCAGTGCTGTTTTTCCTGAAAGGGGTGCAAAAAATCGGCGCTTCCCGGGCTTCCTTGATCAGTACCGCCGAACCGGTTTTTTGCCTGCTGCTGGCTTTTATTATCCTGGGGGAAAGACTGACCCCGCCGGAGTTGGCCGGCTCCGTTCTGGTATTCGCCAGTATGCTGCTGGCGGTGTACCCCCGCGGCGGTTTAAGTTTTAATCCTGAGGCGTGACTATGGGAACTTTTAAAATGTACCGGGAATTTTCCCGCATCTCTTTTCAGCGGTCTGCGGCCTACCGTTTTGATGTCTGGACAAGAATTGCCGGCAACATCATGTTTCTTTTCATGTGGGGGTTTATCTGGTACGCGTTGTATTTAGGGAAGGAAACGGTGGAAGGTGTATCCTTCCCTTCCATGCTGGGCTACATTATGATCAGTCAGGCGCTGCAGGGGATCCACAGCGCGGGCACACAGCTGTGGGAAATCCAGGAGCGGGTGCGTACCGGCGATATTGCCATGGAAATGCTCCGGCCCTATGATTACACCACCAGGATATTATTTTCCGATTTGGGCAGCATTTTTTTTTATATCCTTACTGCCGTGCTGCCCCTGTACACAGTGCTTTTTCTGGTTTTAAAACCGGCGGTGTCCCTGACTTTTGCCCAGGTTGGTCTATTTATAATATCAGCAGTCCTGGGTTATCTGATTCGCTTCTGTATCGAAATGACCTTTGGATTGTTTACCTTCTGGCTGATCGAAACCGGCGGCGTAGAAGATGTTTTTTATTTTTCCATTTCCCTCTTTTCCGGCTCCCTGGTTCCCCTCTGGTTTTTCCCGGCCTGGTTGGAGCAAGTGGCGCGTTACTTGCCCTTTCAGGCGATCTTTTTTACACCCAACTCCATTTTTGTGGGTCAATTAACGGGACCGGGTATTTTCATTGCCCTTCTTAATCAGGCAGCCTGGCTTTTGATCTCTTTCTTAATCTTGCGCCTGGTGTGGCACAGGGCGTCCGCGAAAATCGTCATTCAGGGGGGCTAGCGCTTTGGTGAAGTCCTTAATAAGGGGCATCGTCATGTATTTATATATGGTGGACGCCAGCATCCGCGCCCAGCTCCAGTACCGCTACGCCTTTGTCATGAACATCCTGGGCTGGGCCATGACCTATGCCGGAACAGCCGTGACCATGTGGGTATTGCTGTTTTCCTTTGGGGCGCTGGACGGCTGGGTTTTCTGGGAGCTGATTTTCTTGTTTGCCCTGGCGGTGTTGTCCTGGGGCGTATGCATGATTTTTTTCTTTCATTTTCGCAGCCTTGATCAATATATTGTCAACGGCACCTTTGACCGGTTCTTAGTCCGGCCCGTCCACCCTTTTTTTCATTTTATGGCCATGAAGTTTGACGTGGGAGCCTTGGGCCAGTTTCTTTTCAGTATCGCCGCCGTGGGCCTGGCTTACAGCAATCTTAATTTGCACTGGACCTGGCAATGGGCTGTTTTTCTTGGGGCGGTAATTGGCGGTTCCCTGATCCAGGGGGGGCTATTGGTGGCCATATCCGCTGTGGCTTTCTGGACCACCCGTTCGGAACGGTTATACTGGGTGATTATGTGGCCCCTGAAAAACCTCATGAATTACCCGCTTTCCATCTACCCCCGTCTGGTTCAGCTGCTGGTTGTCTTTATCTTGCCCTTTGCCTTTGTCAATTACCTGCCGGCCTTGATTTTATTGGAGAAAACGGGCCGGATTTTCGCGCCCTTTTGGGGAGCCTTAAGCCCCCTGGTGGGCGGCATTTTCTTTTGGTTGTGTTTTCGCTTCTGGCTGCTGGGTCTGGACCGCTACAAAAGCACCGGCTCTTAAAAACGGAGGCAGTTATGAGTTTAATTGAAGTTAGCCACCTGTATAAGAAATTTCAAATTGCCAAACGGCAGGAAGGTCTGTGGGGTGCGCTGCGCAGTCTGGTGCACCGGGACTATCTGACCAAAACAGCTGTGCGGGACGTTTCCTTTGCCGTTAACAGGGGGGAAATGGTGGGCTACGTGGGTCCCAACGGAGCGGGTAAATCCACCACAATCAAGATGTTGACCGGGATTCTTGTTCCCACTTCGGGCGAGATCAGAGTCAACGGCCTCATTCCCTACCAGGAACGGCAGAAAAACGCCAGGCAAATCGGGGTGGTCTTCGGCCAGAGAACCCAGCTCTGGTGGGATCTGCCGGTAATTGAGTCCTTTTTGCTGTTAAAGCAGGTGTTCCGAGTTCCCGATCATCGTTATGATCATAATATGGCTGTCTTCTCAGATATTCTTGGGCTGGACGAGTTTCTTAACACCCCTGTGCGCCAGCTTTCCCTGGGCCAGCGGATGAGAGCGGATATTGCCGCTTCTCTCCTGCACGACCCCTTGATCCTCTTTTTGGACGAGCCCACCATTGGTCTGGATGTCCTGGCCAAGGAGCGAATGCGCCAGTTTATTACTGAAATCAACCGGGAACGGGGTGTCACCGTCATTTTGACCACCCACGATATGTCCGATATCGAAAAGCTTTGCCGGCGGATGATCTTGATTGACAACGGCCAGGTTATGTATGACGGGGAATTGGCTTTGATTAAAGAACTCTTCGGCAAGGAACGAGTCCTGATTGTCGACCTGGAAGGAAAAACCGGCAGCTTTTCCATAGCCGGCGCACATCTGATTAAAGAAGAGGGTAACCGCAAGTGGCTGCGGTTTAGCCGGGAGGTGACGACGGCTTCCCAATTAATCAACCGGATTGCGGAGAAATACGAAATTAAGGATTTGACCATCAAAGACACCGAAATAGAGGTAATGATCCGCCATATCTACGAAAAGGGCATCGCCAGTTACGAGAGTAACCCTTTGCCGGATAACCAGTAGGCGGGTTGGTATTGTAGTATCTTTTTTTAGGGGGAATCCCCGGAAGTAATGTTTTTTACCCCTGGTGGTACGGGGGAAAATTTAATTCACATGAACCGGAACGCATCAATGAACAGGCGGCAGACAGCCTAAAAGGTTTCCCGCAAGTTTCCGGCGCCTGTTAATTTTTTATCAGGGGGGTGTGGACCGGACAGGTGACAGAGGGTAGTGATATGAGCCGGGAAGTTAGGAATTCACCAAAGAACGTCATCGAAGGGGAAAAAGAAACCCTGCGAAAGATGATTACCCTGTTTTGCAAAAAACAGCACCACCGTGCTGAAGTTCCCTGTGAAGATTGCCGGGACTTGTTTAACTATGCCTGTAAACGTCTGAATTTATGTAAATTCGGGGCAGATAAGCCTACCTGTGAAAAATGCCCGGTGCATTGCTACAAACCTGGCCGGCGGGAAAAAGTTAAGAAGATAATGAGATACGCCGGGCCAAGGATGATCATTTATCACCCCCTGGACGCGATCCGGCACATCATAAAAAATAAAAAGGGGCCCCTCTAAAAGTCCTGGCCTGGATATCTACAATTGCAATATCGTTGGCAAAGGGCGCCGGAACAACTTGTTAGCGTTAGGAACAGGGAATAAATATGCTAGTTTTTTCTGGACATGCTAGCATTGAACATGATCACGCCGACGCCTCTGAATAGTTGCTTAATTTTACGGTGACTTAAAAGTCCGGATTAGGTTCCGGTGAAGTTGGAAGTGGGGAAGCTATTGCAATTTTTTGTTCCCGCTAGGATAATGTTATATTGGACGGATAATTATTTCCCTGATTTTGTTTCTATGGCATAAAGTATTGGATCCATTAGAATACAAGTCACAACGGTGGTTGTCCCGGTTGAAGCCTTGCCGTGGGGAAAAATACCCCAGTGGTTTAGCCGTTGCGTTTGTTTTGGGTTTGGCGCCTATTAATAAGTGCCTACTACACCTGCCGGCGGCATTGAACAGCGGGGACAACTAATATTATAAAAGGAGCGTATTAACCCGTGAATAATAAAAAAACACCGCCATCTATCGATGAATGGCTCAAGGAAGTAAAAGCGGATCCCACTGCTTCCAAAGTAGGGATGTTTTTAATCCATAATGGTGTTGTACGCCAAACGCCTAAAGCCAAAGTTCGCCAGGGATTTGATGATGGCACCCTGGTAAAGGGAATGGAATTTTCCTATGATGCGGTTAAAGTTGAGGGCGTTATTGCGGAAACTTATAAGATGGAAGGGATCTACTGCGTAAAAGTTTGGCTAAATGAAGGGCATCTGGTGGTTGGAGATGATATCATGTATGTGTTGATAGGTGGCGATATCAGACCCCATGTTATAGATGCCCTGAAGTTTCTGGTGGGAAAAATCAAAACAGAATGCGTTACGGAAATAGAGCAAAAAGCATAGAACGAAAAACTGACGTGTAAAAACATGAGCTATGCGCCGGGGCGGACCGCTCTTAGCGGCCGGGCGCGTTATTCGTGTTGTGCAAGATTCGCAACGAAGCGGCCGTGCCGGCGCGGGGGACACGGGTTTTTCAGGGGGGTAGTTTTTTGACGGCTTGGGGACAAGCAGGTGTTCTGCTTTTGATCATAATTTTACTGGGTATTGTTGGAAAGAATTATGTGGTGGCTGCGGCGGCGGGGGCGCTTTTGGTGCTGCGCCTTCTGCCCAACGAGGCGCTGTTTCCCTTTTTGGAAAAAAACGCCCTCAATGTGGGCATTGGCATTATCACCCTGGCCATCCTGATTCCCTTTGCCCGGGGGGGGGTTGGCTGGTCTGAGCTATATAAAACCATGGCCAGCCCCACCGGGCTGGTGGCCCTGGCCACGGGTATTTTCGTGGCCTATCTGGGGGGACGGGGAGTCGGTTTCCTGACTTCCCAGCCCCAGGTGATGGTGGGGCTTATGGTGGGCACCATTGTGGGCGTTGCTTTCTTCCGGGGCGTGCCGGTAGGTCCTCTTATTGCCGCCGGTATGGTAGCCCTGGTTATGGGACTGATGGGGTGCGGCAAATGAAGCAAAGGGATGCCGTAAAAGAGAACCAGGAGGCTACTGTTTACCCAGGACCGTCTTAAAAGCGCCCGGCCAGTTTTATAGCTTCGGCTGCAGCCGCAGCAAAAATCTCCTCCAACCGGTGGGGATACATCTCGATGCCTTCGCAAATTATCGTCTCTCCGCGGGGGGATAACCACAGGAACGGCACGAAAATAAGAAGGAATACCTACTATTCCCCCTTGCCAGTGGGGATACCGGCTGCATTTCCGGTAATTACTTATAGGCCGGGTGTAACGCCGGTTGCTGTTTTGCCAGGCAGTTTAGTGATAATTGCTAGAATGCCTGTTTTCTAATATAATAATGTTTGTACAATTATTGAAAAGTGCGGATTCAAACAAAGAAGGATGTGTGTATATTGAAAATCAGCGACAGAGATGTGGAACAACTGGCCTTTTTGAGCCGGCTTGATTTGCAGGCGGGTGAACTGGCCGCCTTGACCGGATCCCTTAATGCCGTCCTGGACTACCTGGAGCTCTTGAACAAACTGGATACCAGCGCTGTAGAGCCCGCTGCCCACGTCCTTCCCTTTGTGAACATCCTTAGGGAGGACAGGCCCCAGGGGAGTTTGTCTAAAGAGCTGGTCCTGGCCAATGCGCCGGAAGTAGAAGAGGGGTCCTTTGTCGTTCCCCGTATTGTTTAAGCAGGAGGTATAATATGCAGCTACATACATTACCGGTGCGCCGGCTGAGGGAACTCATGGAAAGGAAAGAGGTCAGCAGCGAGGAGTTAACCAGTGCCTGCCTGGAACGCGTCAGTCAGATGGAAGATAAAATCGGCGCCTTGATCACAGTTATAAAAGAGGAAGCCCTGGCCCAGGCCCGGACAATCGATCAGAAACGGGGGCGGGGAGAAGAGCTCTCCCCCCTGGCGGGAATTCCTGTGGCTATAACCGACAATATTTGTACGAAGGGAGTAAAAACCACCTGCGCTTCTAAAATGCTGGAAGGCTTCATTCCGCCTTATGATGCCGCCGTTTTGGAAAGGTTGAAGGAAGCCGGCGCTATAGTTGTCGGCAAGTGCAATCTGGACGAGTTTGCCCTGGGCGCTTCAACGGAGAACTCAGCGTTCTTAACTACCAGAAACCCCTTTGACCCCGGGGCCGTTCCCGGCGGTTCCTGCGGGGGGGCTGCGGCTGCCGTAGCCACGGGGGAAGCATCCTTTGCCCTGGGCTCAGATGCGGAAGGCTCGATCCGCCTGCCGGCTGCTTTTTGTGGTGTTGTGGGACTTAAACCCACTTACGGCCGTGTCTCCCGCTACGGTTTGATCTCCCATGCCTCTTCCCTGGATCAAATCGGGCCCTTTACCCGGGAGGTGGCGGATCTGGCCCCAATCTTAAAGATCATCTGCGGCCGGGATGACAGGGACGCCACCTCAACTTCCGTGGGAGTGCCCGCCCTTAAAGAGGATCCGGCCGGTTATGTCAAAGGGCTCAGGGTTGGCTTGCCCCGGGAATATTTCGGGGCGGGTCTGGCGCCCCGGGTGGCGGCAAAGCTTCAGGAAGCGGTTCGTAAACTGGAGGAATTGGGCGCCGTCTGTGAAGAGGCAAGCATGCCCCATACGGAATACGCCCTGCCGGCCCATTACCTTATTTCCTCCGCCGAAGCCAGCTCCAACCTGGCCCGGTACGACGGGGTCAGGTACGGCCTGCGGGCGGACGCCGCCGATATCTTGAACATGTTCCAGAAGACCCGGGGCGATGGCTTCGGAGCCGAGGTGAAAAAGCGGATTATGCTGGGAACCTATGCCTTGAGTACCGGTAACTATAAGGATTGCTACGTCAAAGCCCTGAAGTTCCGGACCCTGGTGAAAGAGGATTTTGCCGGGGTATGGGAAGAATTCGACTGCCTTTTAACACCCGTAAGCCCCTCAACTGCCTTTAAAATAGGGGAAAAAGCGGAGGATTCCCTGGCCATGTATCAGTCCCATGTCTTTACCGTACCAGCCAATCTGGCAGGTTTGCCCGCCATGTCCCTGCCCTGCGGCCTGGTGGAGGGACTCCCCGTGGGTCTGCAGCTTATTGCCCGGCATTTTGACGAAGGCACCCTGCTCAAGGTGGGCTATGCTTTGGAGCAAAGTTTGAAACAAACCGGCTAAAACCGGGCTTGTCCCGTTAGCAATATACTTACAGGGGGGTCAAGATGAGCAGATACGAAGCAGTTATCGGCTTGGAGGTCCACGTGGAATTAAAAACGGACACGAAATTATTCTGCGGCTGTTCCACGGAATTCGGCAAAGAGCCCAACACCCAGGTCTGTCCCGTCTGCCTGGGACTTCCCGGCAGTACGGGCGTTTTAAATAAAAAGGCTGTAGAGCTGGCCGTCAAAGCCGGCCTGGCTCTGAATTGCGAAATAGGAACCTATACCTGGTTTGACCGGAAAAATTATTACTACCCTGATCTACCCAAGGGTTTTCAGATCTCCCAGGTTTTCCGGCCCATAGCCACCGGGGGATATCTCGATCTGGATCTGGATGGCGGAAGCAAACGGATTAACATTACCAGGGCCCATATGGAGGAGGATCCCGGGAAACTTACTCACCAGGGCGGGTCCATTACAACTTCCCGTTGTTCCTATGTGGACTATAACCGGTCCGGGAACCCCCTCATAGAAATAGTATCGGAACCCGAGATGAGTTCGGGCGAAGAGGCCAAAGCCTACCTGGAAAAGCTGAAGGCCATCCTGGAATACACCGGCGTTTCCGACGTCAAGATGGAGCAGGGTTCCCTGCGCTGTGACGCCAACGTTTCGGTACGCCCGGCCGGTACAACGGCCCTGGGCGTTAGAACAGAAATAAAGAATATGAATTCCTTCCGTGCCGTCCAGCGGGCCATTGATTATGAGATGGAAAGGCAGATCGCTGTTCTGGAAGAGGGGGGAAGAGTTATCCAGGAAACCCGGGGCTGGGATGAAAACCTGGGGCTGACCGTAACCATGCGCAGCAAGGAAAACCCGGATTACAGGTGTTTTTTGGAGTACGAGCTGCCCCCCGTCGAGCTCACGGCCCAGTGGATTGAAGAGGTCCGGGCCACTATCCCGGAATTGCCCGACGCCCGCAGGAAACGCCTGGTTGAGGAACACGGGCTCCCGGCCTATGATGCCGGCGTAATTACCAGTTCCCTGGCCCTGGCGGAGTTTTTTGACGCTGTTTTAAAGAAGTGCACCGACGCTAAAACCGTCAGTAACTGGATCATGGGCGAGCTGTTGCGGTTGTTGAACGCCCGCAATCTGGAGTTAGGTGAAGCAAAGGTTACCCCCGGCGGACTGGCCTCCCTGCTGAAACTGATTGAAAAGGGAGCCATCAGCAATAAGATGGGCAAAGAGGTATTTGAAGTTATGTTTGAGGAAGGCAAGGAACCGGATCAGATCGTAATGGAAAGGGGCCTGTCCCAAATTTCCGACGAAAGCCAATTAAACCGGATAATTGCCGAAGTTATCGACAAAAATCCCAAATCAGTGGCTGATTTTCTGTCCGGCAAGGAAAAAGCCATCGGCTTTTTAGTGGGACAGGTGATGAAGGCTACCAGGGGCCAGGCCAATCCCGGTGTGGTTAACGCGATGCTGCGGGAAAAGCTGGCCGAATAAAGAACGCGGGAAAAAGAAGATAAGAAGGAAAGCTGAAAAAATCCACTCCATTTTAAGATAACGCGCCGGGGTGGCAGAAACTATTGATACTTCCAGAACAGCAGACAGATGCAATGGTTCGCCTGTGATGAAAACTTTTCTAAAATTAATACCCGGTTGGAAAGATTCTTCCCAATAGAAAAACAAGGGCCGCTTTAGCTGTTTGAATGGAGGTTTTTTTAAAATATCGGTTCAGGGGATAGTCGCCCATGCCGCCGGCTGCGCTGGAGATCACATAATGGAGCGGCTTGACCGGACCGGATATTAATGTTGCTTGGACAGGCCAGGGGCCTGTTTTTTATATTTGTGGGCATTGGATAGCAAACCAGGCCGTTCCCTTGGGACGCCTGGTGAACTGAAAACAGCGGAAGGGGAGCTGGAAACGTTCCATACGCACCGCCAGACCCCTTTCTTTAATTTCTTAAAAAGATCAATATTTCTGTTGACAAGGGCTTGTATTAGTAAATATAATAAAGTTGTAATCATTACAACATTGTTCTTGACTCAAATTTATACTCATTAACATCAGGTGGTGAGTTGGATAAAACCCTTATTTGAAGATTTAAAAAAAGAATTGGAATCAAAAAATATTCACCTTTCCTATCAGAGGCTGAAGGTTTTAGAGTATCTTATTGAAAATCATTGCCACCCAACCGCGGATAAGATATTCACTGACCTGCTGGAGGACATACCGACGTTGTCGAAAACAACGATTTACAATACATTAAAAATACTTGTAGAAGCAGGTTTGGTCAGAGCAATTGCCATTGAATGCAGTGAAACGAGATACGACATCGCCACCCAAAACCATGGGCATTTCAAGTGTGAATCCTGCGGTAAAATCTGTGATTTTGCTGTTGACATGGACAGGTTGACCTCAACAGATCTGAAAAATTTCAAAATTCATGAAAAAAACGTATATTTTAGAGGCATTTGTCCTGAATGCCTCTAAAAATAAAAAACAGACAGAGGAGGGGTTAGATTTAAAATGGAAAACAAAGCGGCGGGAAGTGTGGGAAAAACCGTTTCCGGTGGCGGCGCCTCTAACAAAGATTGGTGGCCGAATCAGTTGAACCTGAAGATTCTGCATCAAAATTCAAACTTGAGCAATCCGCTGGGCGGGGACTTTAAGTATTCCGAAGAATTTAAAAAACTGGATTTTGCTGCGCTGAAGAAAGACCTGTACGCGTTGATGACCGACTCCCAGGATTGGTGGCCCGCCGATTACGGTCACTACGGACCCCTCTTCATCCGTATGGCCTGGCACAGCGCAGGAACTTACAGAATGGGCGACGGACGCGGCGGTGCGGGGGATGGAACCCAGCGTTTGGCGCCCCTTAACAGCTGGCCGGATAACGTGAACCTCGACAAGGCCCGCCGTTTGCTGGAGCCCATCAAAAGGAAATACGGCAAAAAAATTTCCTGGGCCGATCTTATGATTCTTGCTGGAAATTGTGCGTTAGAATCGATGGGATGCAGGACGTTTGGCTTTGGCGGCGGACGTGAGGACGTTTGGGAGCCCCAGGAAGACGTTTACTGGGGTTCCGAAAGCGAGTGGCTTGGTGATGTGCGCCATTCCGGCAAACGGGAGCTGGAAAATCCCCTTGCCGCCGTACAGATGGGGCTGATTTACGTGAATCCGGAAGGTCCCAATGGCCAACCGACTGTTCGCGCTTCCGGCCATGATGTGCGGGAGACCTTTGCCCGCATGGCTATGAACGATGAGGAGACCGTTGCGCTTATCGCCGGAGGGCATACATTTGGCAAAACCCACGGCGCGGGCCCGGCTACCCACGTGGGCCCTGAACCGGAGGCCGCCGGCATGGAGGAACAAGGACTTGGCTGGAAGAGTAGTTTTAAAAGCGGTAAAGGCGGAGATACGATTGGCAGCGGTATTGAAGGCGCCTGGAAGCCGAAACCCACCACATGGGACATGGGCTATTTGGAAACACTGTTCAAATATGATTGGGATTTAGTTAAAAGCCCCGCCGGAGCCTGGCAGTGGATTCCCGCCGACCCGGACGCGGCGGACACCGTGGAGGACGCGCACGATCCTTCCAAGCGGCATGCCCCGATTATGACCACGGCGGACCTCTCCCTGCGGATGGACCCGATCTACGAACCGATAGCGAGGCGCTATCTGAAAAACCCGGAGGAATTTGCGGATGCTTTTGCCCGCGCCTGGTTTAAGCTGACCCACCGCGATATGGGACCACGCTCTCGCTATCTTGGACCCGAGGTCCCCGCCGAGGAACTAATCTGGCAGGATTCCGTACCTGCTGTTGATCATGAATTGGTTGACGAAAAAGATATCGTTGAGCTCAAAGGTAAAATATTGGCTTCGGGATTATCGGTCTCTCAGCTTGTGGCGACAGCCTGGGCCTCGGCATCGACCTTCCGCGATTCCGATAAGCGCGGCGGGGCAAACGGGGCGCGTATCCGTCTGACGCCGCAAAAGGATTGGGAAGTGAATCAACCGGACCAACTGAATACGGTACTTCAGGCCCTGGAACAGATCCAGTCGGAGTTTAATAGCGTCCAGGCGGGTAAAAAGAAAGTATCCCTGGCTGACCTGATTGTCCTCGGAGGGTGCGCGGGTATCGAACGGGCGGCCCAAAATGCCGGCTTTAATTTGGTTGTTCCCTTTCTCCCCGGACGCACGGATGCCTCGCAGGAACAAACAGACGTGCAATCATTTGCGGTGCTTGAACCGAAAGCAGACGGGTTCCGCAACTACCTCAAAACAAAATATTCCGTCAGGACGGAGGAACTCCTGGTTGACCGGGCGCAGCTGCTGACTTTGACTGCTCCGGAAATGACGGTACTCGTCGGCGGCCTGCGGGTTTTAAACGCAAACTACGGACAATCCCGGCACGGTGTCTTTACCATGTCCCCGGAAACGCTTACAAACGACTTTTTCGTGAATCTCCTTGATATGGGTACAGTTTGGAAGGCAGCTTCCGAAGATGAAGAAGTGTTTGAGGGGCGTGACCGGGCGACAGGCGAACTGAAGTGGACCGGCACCCGGGTAGATCTTGTCTTTGGCTCCAACTCCCAGCTGAGGGCTATTGCGGAAGTCTACGCCTCCGACGATTCCCGGGAGAAGTTCATCCAGGACTTCGTTGCGGCCTGGAATAAGGTGATGAATGCGGATCGTTTTGATTTGGCCTAAAACTTCCCCGGCAGGATAATTTCAGGGTTAATGCTCAGGGCGGCGCAACCGGGGTGAAACCCCCGCCGGCCCCACCGGGGCGTTTATAATAGGAAACTGCAAAACAGCCCCAGTATAAGGGCAACAAAATAAATATGAGCTATCACATTGCGCAGAATGCTTGGCCGGCGGGCCCGACTCTGGTAATAAAGATAAAAACTTTAGTCCGGAAATTTGAATAATCCTTTAAGCGACGCAAAAAAGCCGAGAAGCTTTTTTTGATAAGATTGCGGCGTTTTTGCAAGAAGAAGATCCTTTTAAAAGGATCTTCTTCTTGTTATTATAAGGATTAAAAGGGAATCCCGGGTATTATTTCTCAACATGGCTGCGGAGCTGCGGAGGGGGCGGAGCCTGGTGTTGTTAAATAAAACTACGCAGCCAACTATTTGGCGGTTGATGCCGCCTAGTAAAAAACGCAAGGGAAAGTTTCCAGTATTTTTTAAGCTTCTTTTAATCTAGCTGGTTTACTATTTAAGAATAACCTGTAAATGCTGAACAGAACACCGCTTTTAAGTGAGGTGTAATTCATGGCCGGTATTTATCGAAGCAAGGACGGCGCGGCGACCCGGGACAACTCCGGTCTGGCCCTGGCCCTGCTGCTGGGCGAATCATATATTGAAATGACTGAATTCATAGAACTAGAGCCATCTATCAATGGTCAGGAGGGAGAGGCTTTGCCTAACACACCGGATCCAGTTTTAAAAAAAGCATCAATTCTGTCTGGCTTGCTTAAGCGGAAAAAACTTCTGTTTGTCATGGCCGCGGTTGCGGTGATTGCCCTGGCAGGTTACCAATTTTTGTGGGGGGCAGCTAAAAAGGCGGAGGGAAATTACATAACCGGTACCGTTAAAAAAGGCGCGATTACAAACAGTATTCCGGCCACCGGTACAATTGAGCCGGTCAGCACGGTATCCCTGAGCTTTAAAAATGCCGAAATAATAAAAAAGATTCACGTCAAGGTTGGCGATCATGTCACTGCCGGGCAGTTGCTGGCCGAACAGGAAGGCGATAATTTAGAAGCTCAGCTAATCCAGAGCAGGGCAAGTTTTAAAAGCTCCGCCGCGAAACTTGAACTTTTGAAAAACGGCGCGACGGAGGAAGAAATTGCCCAGGCGGTGATAAACGTAACGCTGGCAGAAGAAGCGTATAACGTGGCAGAAGCCGACCTTGAGCGCAATCAAAAACTATTTGAAGCGGGAGCCCTTTCCCAGGCGGATTTAGATACGGCGCAAAACAATTGCGTTAATGCGGAAGGGAAGCTGAGGCAGGCCGAGTATGCCCTGAAGTCTCTTCGAGATGGAAACCGGTCGGAGGATATCGCTGCAGCCGACGCCCAGGTGGAAAGCAGCAGCGCCCAGGTGCGCATGGCGGAAAAAGACCTTGCGGGTGCAAAGATGACCAGCCCCATTGACGGGATTGTCAGCGAGGTCAATGGCGGAGAGGGCCAGCGGGCCACCGCAAATAACAACAGTACCAGCGGCAGCGGCGCCTTTATTGTGGTTATTTCGGAAGCCCTGCAGGTCAAAGCCCAGGTTAACGAAGCCGATATCGGCAGCCTGGCGGTGGGCCGGCAGGCGGAATTTACGGTTAATTCCTATCCGGAGAAAACTTTCACCGGCAGGGTGAACAGCATTTCTCCCCAGGCCTACACTGTTTCCAATGTACAGATTTATGACGCGGTCATTCAGTTGGACGAGAATCAGGAGGGCTTAAAAGCCGGGATGCCTGCAAACGTAAACATTATTGTTGACAGACACGAAAACACCCTGATGATACCCAAGGGCGCAGTTACTTACGCCGCCGGTTACATAAACAAAACGGGTCAGGGCGCCGGTGTCATGCCGCCGGCCGGGGATGAAAATAGGAGCGCCGGCAGTCCGGGGGGCAGCCCGGGCGGCAGCGGGGCCGAATCAGGTAAAAACAGAGCGGATTCCGGTGGCGCTGCCGGATATGCTCCCGCTGAAACAGCAAAAGAAAGCATCGGTGGACGCAGGGCCGCCGTGCTTGTCCTGGATCAATCCGGCAAGCCCGCGCCCCGTCAGGTGCTGCTGGGTATTTCAAACCAGAGTAATCATGAAGTTTTAGAAGGACTTAACGAAGGGGATACAGTGGTCGTGGGCGCCGGCGGTTCAATGGCTGCCCAGGGCCAGAATGCCGGCGCTCCATTTATGGGGGGAGGAGTTATGATGCGCAGGTAGCCGGGCAGCGCGGCATAATTTACACAACCTGGCAGAATCTAAAATAGGGGGGTGGTGACGCGCTGTGTCCGGGAAGACAGCAATCGTGCTGGAAAATGTTAAAAAAATATATCAGTTGGGAGAAACGCGGGTCTTTGCCCTGCAAGGCATCAACCTGACCATCCGGGAGGGTGAGATGGTCGCTGTCATGGGCTCCTCCGGCTCCGGTAAAAGCACCTTGCTGAATATAATAGGCTGTTTGGACAAGCCCACAGCCGGTATTTATTACCTCGGCGGGGAGAATGTTTCCCAATTGGACAAAAGCCGGCTGGCCTATATCCGCAACAAAAGAATAGGCTTTGTTTTCCAGGGCTTTAATCTTTTGGGGAGAGCAACCGTACTGGCTAATGTTCAGCTTCCGCTGGTTTACGCCGGAGCCGGGAAAAAAGAAATGGCGGAAAGGGCAAGGGAAGCATTGGCCTGGGTGGGACTGTCTGATTATCTGGAACACTATCCCGCTCAGATGTCCGGCGGTCAGCAGCAAAGAGTCGCCATCGCCCGGGCTCTGGTGAACAACCCTTCCCTGATTCTGGCCGACGAACCCACGGGCGCCCTTGATTCCAAAACAAGTATAGAAATAATTTCAGTAATCCAAAGGCTGTACCTTGAAATGGGAATAACCGTGATTATCGTTACCCATGAAAGGGATATCTCCCTCTACTGCCGGCGGTTAATCAAATTGAAAGACGGAAGGGTTACAGAGGATGCGCCTGTAATGAACCACAGAAACGCTGCCGAAGACCTGGCGGCCTTGCCGGAAGAAAGGGGAGCGTTTATTTGAACTTCACAAACAACTTTGAAATAGCTCTGAACGGGATCAAAGCCAATAAACTGAGATCTTCCCTGACCATGCTGGGCATCATTATCGGGGTGGCCGCCGTGATTATCATGATTTCCGTGGGGCAGGGGGCCAGCAAAAGAATTTCCGATCAAATCTCCAGTATGGGTTCAAACCTGCTCATGGTTTTCCCGGGCGCCGGACAGGGACCCGTAAGGGGGGCTGCGGGAAATGTCAACACCCTTACCCTGGAAGACGCCGAAGCCATAGCCGGGCTGGGCATGGTAACCTGCGCGGTGCCCGAATTAAGTACCGGCGCCACCATTGTTTACGAAAGCCAAACCTGGACTGCCCAGGCCAACGGCACCACGCCCGGCCTGCAGGCAATCAAGGACTGGCCCGTCAGTTCGGGCTCATTCTTTGACGATGACGACGTGCAAAGCGCCGGCCTGGTGGCGGTTTTGGGCCGGACGGTGGCGGACAGCCTTTTCCCGCCAGGTACCGATCCGGTGGGAGCCACCATCAGAATCAATAAACTGGCCTTTACAGTCCTGGGCGTACTTTCCCCCAAAGGCGCGGCCATGCTGGGCCAGGACCAGGACGATGTTGTTTACGTGCCAATCACCACGGTTCAAAAGAGAATGCTGGGTGTAAACCATGTCCGCACCATCAATGTTCAGACAGAAACGCAGAACAGCATGGCCTACGTGCAAAACGGCATAGAGGAACTGCTCCGGGAGAGACATCGCATAACCGGCTCAAAAACGGATGACTTCAGCGTGCTCAGTTTAACCTCCGTTCTGGAAGCTGCGGAAACAGCCACCGGTACTATGACGATGCTCCTGGCCAGCATAGCGGCCATTTCCCTGCTGGTGGGCGGCATCGGGATTATGAACATCATGCTGGTTTCCGTTACGGAGAGAACAAAGGAAATCGGCCTGCGTATGGCGGTGGGGGCCACGGAAGGCAATATCCGCAATCAGTTTCTGGTCGAGTCCGTCGTGCTCTGTCTGGTGGGCGGTTTTGCGGGAATTGCCACCGGCGCCGCGGTGGCCAGGACGATTTCGAAATTTGCGGGGTGGCCCACTTATATTACGCTCTATTCCATTTTATTAGCCGCGGGTTTTTCCGCGGCCATCGGGATTTTCTTCGGGTATTATCCCGCTAAAAAAGCAGCTGGCCTGGATCCCATAGAAGCCCTTCGCTTTGAAAAATAAGCAGATGCTTTAGACCGGCCAGTATAGCCAGGCTACCCTGGCGGTTACCTCTTCTTTAACCATTCCGTCCCGGGCTATGCCGGTCAGGTAATCCCGCATCCTGGCCAACTGTTCTGTATTAAGCTCCCCGCGTCCGGCCAGCTGGAGGCTGAAATAATCCATGGCCTTTTCCAGTTCCCACAGGTTGGTCCATTCCGAGTCATGGTAACAAAGGCTGGGGTAGAAGCCGGAAAGCCAGAGGATATTGAAGATGCTGTAAATATTTTTACCCCACTTACTGCCCGGCCCGGCACCGAAGATGATTCGCGCCAACGGATCTTTGACGCTATCTTCCCGCCGGGCAAAGCTGCTTAAAAAGCAAAACCCCCGGCTGGCCGCCACCATTTTGAGCAGGGTCTCCTTACTGTTAATCCCCGGGCACATGGAGGCAAATACCAGATCAAAATTTTTTTCCAGCCCCTTTGCCTTGAGGTCCAGGGTTTCCCAGGGGGAAGTTTCAAAGGTGGCATTTAGCACCCCGGCCCGGGCAGCTTTTTCCCTGGCATGTACGAGCATATTGGGGGAGATATCCAACCCCACCACGCTTTTGGCCACTTGAGCCAGGGCCAGGGTGTAACTGCCGGGGCCGCAGCCAATATCCAGCACCACACTGCCCTGGTGCAGCAGCTTATGGGCTAATAAAAAGTCCAGCACTTTCCTTATTTTCTTTTTTCCTTCGTCGCTGCTCCGGTGCTCGTTAAAGTCCCCGGCACGAAAATCCCACAGCTTCTGGCACATAACCAGATCCGGTTCCGGTTGCTGCCATAGTTTTTCAAAATAGGCCAGATCCATGTTCATATTAATGAGCAAACACCGCCTTTTCCCTCAATAGAATTGCAAAAAGTTTTCTATCAAAAAGACACACCGGATAGATGACTGAACATAATTCACCGGCAAAACCGGACGCCTTCGTTGATCACTATAACAAATCAAGATGCCCCTTGGAAAGAGGCGCCGGGCAATAAAGACGAATTTTAACCTGAAACAGGCGGATGTTATGGGCAGGGGACAAAGGTAGACGCCCTGCGCCGGCTGCCTTTTCTGGTTAAAACTGTCCGGTTTGCCCCGGCCCCGGGTGGAGCCTGTCAGGAACCAGCTGATTCCCGGCCTTTCGCCGTCCCGGACACGCGGCTTGCCGTGTGTTTTTTTTTGCAGGGAAATATTAGTTTCCCATGGTATAATAACCTTGCCTGTTTAAAATGAAGTTTTAATAAAGAGGGGGCGGACCAGTGCTCGAGCTCGTAATTGACCGTTTCGAAGGGGAATATGCTTTGATTGAGCTGAACCGGAGAATTTTTCACATTCCCAAAGTTCTCGTGCCCAAGGGTGCCAGAGAAGGTGATGTAATAAAAATACTGATAACTGTCGATAAACAGGCAACAGAGCAAAGAAAGGACTCCAAATTTAAAAAGAACAGTACGCAGATCTAATATAAATGATTAACACCATGGGATATGGGTTGAAGGCCGCGTTTATAACCTCATCCTGAAGGTATTTAAATTATTTAAAAATTATGGGGCAGGATCTTACCCTTTGCAAGAACCTGATTGCTTCCATTATCGTCTTATTAAGTAAGATGTTAAAATGGTCCGTCCAACATTTAAAAAAACATATCCCGGGTAAAAAATACCCGGCTGTCTATTAAATCATATTAATCTTCGCAATGTGCTTTTTTTATGACATGAAACATGGGCGTTGGCGCGGGCATTGTTTTATTTGTGCAATTTTAAAAATAATAGGGGGTGACGTATATCAAAAAGTGTGTTTTGGGTGTGCTAACGTTGGTGTTGTTTTTGGCCATGGCAGGAAACTGCGGGGCCGCCGGGGTTTACGGTACCGTGCAGCAAATGCCGGTTCAGAAGGAGAGTCCCGGCCAGGGGTATGAGGACGCCGGACCGGCCATCTCCCAGGACGAGGCCGGGCAAATCGCCAGGGAGCTTTTCCCGGAACTGCTGGCAGGCAGGGATCTGGACTTCGAACTGGGGGAGGATTACTGGGAAGGCGTGAAGATCTGGCGGATCGGTTTCCGGGAGAGGCCGGGCTACTCCGGCGGCGGGCAGGAGGAGCACTTAAATATTAACATTAACGCCCAAACAGGGGCGCTCAAAGGAATGTACTACAACGGTCCCTTCACCGGCCTGGAGCAGGGTACCGTTCCCATCACAGAAGAAGCGGCCCGGCAAAAGGCGGAGGCCTTTGCCAAAAAAACCTGCCCGGCTGAGTTTGCCCGGACCCGGCTGATGACAAGGGATTATCTCTATCAGCCGTCCGGCACACTGATGAACCAGTACGGTTTTTACTGGGCCCGGCTTGAAAATGGTATTCCGGTGCTGGAAGACGGCATTGGCGTGGGGGTTGACGCGTACAGCGGGCGTCTGGTGAATTTCTCGGTGAACTGGCGGCAGGACGCCCTGTTTCCGCGGGCCGGAACGCTGCCCCGGGGCTGGGAAAGCAAAATCATGCAGGAACCGGGCCTTTATTTGTCCTATCAGATTACTGACCAGGCCAAGTCGGGTCCGGCGGGCCTGCCGGAGGCCACCCTGGTTTACCAGCTAAACAGTTCCGGAGTGTTAAAAATAGACCCCGCCGACGGTATGGCCATCACCATGGACGGGGATACGCTGCCCCTTGATCAGTACAGGCGTTTTAGCAACCTGCCCGAACCCGTTGCCGGCAGCGCCGGCGCGGAAGTAGCCGGACCAGGCGCTGACGCCGGCCCGGCTCAAAAGATCAGCCAGGCCGAGGCGCTGCGGGCGGCACAGGAATTTTTCAAAAAGATAGACCTGGCGGGGGAAGTGGTCCAGAGCGGCGGCGGTGGTACCAGCGACGGGGTATTCAATGATGAATTTTGGAACTACAGTTTAAAAGAGGGCGACTGGTGGAGGATGGGTTATCAGGGCCGGCAGCAGGATGTGGGCATCAATGTCTACACGGGGGAAATTTGCAACTATAATAATTACGAATCCGGCAAACCCGGGACGGACGCCGGCGGGCAGCCGGAAATTGACCGGGAGGCCGCACTGGAAAAGGCTCTAGCATTTATCCGCCTGGTGGATCCCGCGAAACTGGGACAGGTGGTGGAGGAACGGCAGGACCAGGTTTATCTCAAATACAGCGGTTTCCACAACTTCCGTTTTGCCCGGCTGGTCAACGGGATAGTGTTTCCCGGGGATGGAATTACAGTTGGAGTGAGCGGTGGCGGTGAAATCGTAAACTATAACTGCAACTGGCACAGGGTACGGTTTCCGTCTGCGGAGGATGTAATGGGCAAGGAGGAAGCAGAAAAACTGTTCCTGGAAAATAACCGTTTGAAATTTGCTTATTCTTTCCCGCTGGAAAAGCAGGAGCCGCGGCCAGGCAAGAAGCCGGTGCTGATCTTAGCATTTGATGCCTACCAGGAGTGGGTCGTAGACGCCAGGACAGGGGAACCCGTTGTCTTAAACCAGATGATGGCCCTGCCGAAAAAAGACAGTCATAAAATACCGGCGGAACACTGGGCCGCCGCGCCCCTGTCCCTGCTGGCCGGCAGCGGGTTGCTGCCGGCTGACGGATTCGAGCCGGACGGGCCGGTTAGCCGCAGGGAGGCCCTGCGGGTGCTTATGGGCACATCCGGCCGGCTGTATGATCTGGAGCGGCGAGATACCTTTGATGAGGCGGGCTTTATTGATTTAAATCCAAATGATCCGGACTACGGATTAATCCAAAATGCGGTGCGCAGGGGCGTGCTGGAAAAGGGGGGTGATTTCCATCCCGAGCAGCCTATTCAGCGGGAGGAGCTGGCTGTCTGGCTGGTGCGCGCCCTGGGTTTCGGGGAAGTTGCCGGGATGCCGGTCAAGATCGAGCTGAAAACGGCTGACGCAGGTTTGGTTTCAGACAGGGCGCGCAACTATGCGGCTATTGCCTGCGGTCTGGGCCTTTTCCAGGGCGATGAAGGGGGGCTGCTGCGTCCGTCGGACAAAGCCACCTGGGCCGAGTTGGCCGCTATTGTGACCAGGGCTGCGCCGCGCCTGCGTAATGTACCCTACTAATCAGACAGTAGACGAAAGGGAGGTATAGGAAATGGTTTGGCGGGGTTTGGTTGCTGCAATTGTTGTGTTTTTTTTAACCCTGGGCCTCTTCTTTACCGGCCAGGGGGTGGCCGGGGCGGAGTCCGTGCCGGCGGACAATAAAACAGAAAGCGTGGTTGAAAAAAAGGCAATTGATACCGGAGAATCAACGAACGGCGGGGAGCAGGCCGCTGTTAGCCTGGAACAGGCTATTCAGATTGCCAGGCAGGCCTTTCAGATCCCCGGGGAACTGGATCAGTTTTCTACTGGTTTCAGTCAAGCGGACAAGGATTCTTTCTGGGAGTTGCGGTGGTACCGGAGCAGCATGGAGGGCGGCGAGATGAGTGTGAGGGTCAACAGTGATACGGGTGAAGTCTGGAGTATGTACCAGTGGCTGCCGCCGGCTGCTGGAACCATGTACCGGGGGCTACCCAAATACACCAGGGAAAAAGCCCAGGTCGCCGCCGCGGCGTTTATGCAAAAGCTGCAGCCCGAGCGTTTTAAAGATACCACCCTGCAGCCGGGGCGTGACTATATACCGCCGTTATATTTAAAGCAGCGGGGAGCGGTGGAGTATAATTTCAACTACGCCAGGGTTATTAAAGGTGTACTCTACCCCGAAAACGGGATTAACGTGGCGGTAAACGGGGATACCGGCGAGGTTGTCCGGTTTGATTTGAACTGGGAGGACACCGGGGGCTTCCCGCCGCCGGCGGCTAAAATCAGCCCGGACCAGGCCCAGCAGATTTTTTTAACTGAGGCGGCCCCGGAACTGAACTACTTCCGCCCTTACGCGCCCTATGGCGCGGACGTGCCAGTAAAGCTGGTTTACAGGCAGCCGGATAAACTGCGGCTGACGCTCATAGACGCCCAAACCGGCAAGCTGTTGAATCAGGAAATGGAATACTACTATTATTACGGAATGGGCGGCGGCGGTGACGCCGGAGCGAGGCCGGAATACTCCATGAAAAACCAGGATGTGCGGCTTAACCCGGCCGAGGAAGTGGCAGTGGATGAAATTAAGAACCTGCTGACCAGGGAAGCGGCCCTGGCAAAGGCAGAGTCCCTAGTGGAGATCCCTGCCGGCTATACTTTAACCAGCAGCAGGCTGGAGCAGGATTACATGTTTAAGAAGAACAAAACCTGGAATTTTAGCTGGCAGCCGGCGGACAAGACGTCCGGCGGGCTGAATGTTACCATTGACGCCGTCAAGGGTGACCTGACGTCCTTTAACCACTACGAAGATATTTATGAGGACTATACAAAGCGGGAGGTCAAGTACGGCGAGGCTGAAGCCCGCCGCATGGCGGAAGATTTTATCAAGAAAAACCAGCCGTTCAGGTGGGGACAGGTGCTCTTTGAATCACTTCAGCCTGTACCGGGTCTCATGCTGAACCCCCTGGAGGAACCGGTTACCAGTTTTTACGCAATCAGGTATACCCGGGTGGTTAAAGATGTGAAGTTTCCGGACAACGGTTTTTATGTCAATGTGAACAGCGCCACGGGTAAGATTACCATGTACCAGATGAACTGGTGGGATCTGGACTTTCCCGACCCCCGGGGTGTCCTCAGCCAGGAAGCAGCGGCTCGTAAGTACCTGGAGGAAGCGCCCTTAAAGGTAGGCTATCTCAGGCTGTGGCCCCGGGAGATGTACCGGAAAAGTCCGGACCAGGAGGCCAAAATCCACCTGGTTTACTATCAGGCCGGCCTCAATTTCGAAATGCTGGATGCTTTTACCGGCAAGGCCCTTAACGCTGAAGGGAATCCTGTTTCCCCGGCCGGCCAAAAAGTGGAATTCAGTGATCTTGAAGGGCATCCGGCCCGGGAGGCGGTTGAACTGCTGGCCGCCGCAGGTATCGTGGGGCAGGATGGCGGCAAGTTCAAGCCGGATGACGCGGTGACCCAGGCCGAATTGATTGCCATGCTGGTAAGGAGTTTTGACCAATCAACCGGGCTGCTTCCCAGGGGAGGGGAGCCCTGGTACCAGATTTATTTCGAGAAGGCCGCCCAGATCGGTATTATTCAGACCGGGGAAAAACCTGACCCCGGGGCGCCGGTGAGCCGCGAGACATTAGCGCGCTATATCATCCATGCCATGGATCTTTATAAAGTGGCCCGGTTTAGTGACATCTATGTGCTTGATTTCAAGGACGCCGCAGACATCACCGGGCATTTAAGAGGGCATACCGTTCTGTCCTCGGCCCTCGGCCTGATCGAACCGGTGGAGGGAAGATTTGAGCCCAAAGGGGTTGTAACAAGGGCTGAAGCAGCGGAAACCATATTACGATTCCTGCGCAGCAATTAGTTGGTTTTTTACCAGGCCGGGGCTTTACGCCCCGGCTTCACATTATGTTCCGGCTTATATACAGCCTGAGGCACAGTTTTTTTGTTGTCATAATTTTGTTGCTGTAGTTTTATGGATGCGCTTGCCTGGCCTCAAAGTACAGTTTTCATCCTCTGATGGCGCCGCCCTGGCGGCATGGATGTCTGACTGGCGCTGTTAAAAAAGCATTACAAAAGAACAATCCCTTCCGGGGAAAGGACTGTTCTTTTAATCTTGGAAGTAATTCTTGGGCTAAATTTAATAACTGTGGTAGTTGCAGCCCGCTGTTATGAATGTTTCCTGAAAACTGGCCGGCTTTTAGACAATTCCCTGGGCCATCATGGCGTCGGCGACTTTGAGGAATCCGGCGATGTTCGCCCCTTTAACCAGGTCTCCCTCGAAGCCGTATTCCCTGGCCACCTGGCTGGTCTGACGATAGATTCCTACCATAATGTCCTTCAATTTGGCGTCTACTTCTTCAAAGGTCCAGGAAAGTCTCATGCTGTTCTGGGTCATTTCCAGGGCTGAAGTGGCCACCCCGCCCGCGTTGGAGGCCTTTCCCGGGGTGTAAAGGACCTTATTGTCCTGGAACACTTTAATTGCTTCCGGAGTGGAGGGCATATTGGCGCCTTCCGCCACCGCCATTACACCGTTGGCCACCAGGCTTCCGGCGGATTCCCCGTCAAGTTCGTTTTGGGTGGCACAGGGAAGGGCAACGTCGCACTTAATTGTCCAGATTCCCTTGGAGCCTTCGCAATACTGGGCGGATGGATGGTGTTCCAGATAGGTTTTGATTCTTTTTCTTTCAATTTGTTTGATTTGCTTAATGGTATCCAAATTAATGCCGGCGGGGTCATGGATGTAGCCGTTGGAATCGCACATAGCCACTACCCGGGCGCCCATTTGCTGGGCTTTTTCCGCCGCATAGGTAGCCACATTGCCGGAACCTGAAACAATCGCTGTTTTACCCTTGATGGTCCGGCCGTAATCCTTCAGCATCTCCTCCAGGAAGTAGAGCAGTCCGTAACCGGTGGCCTGGGTTCTGGCCAGGCTGCCGCCGTAAGATAGCCCCTTGCCCGTGAAAACACCGTGGTAGAGGGTTGTAATCCTTTTATACTGGCCGTACATATAACCCACTTCCCGGGCGCCTACGCCTATATCACCGGCCGGGACATCCACGTCCGCGCCCACATACCGGTATAGTTCCGTCATAAAACTCTGGCAGAAACGCATAATTTCAAAATCCGATTTTCCCTTGGGATCGAAATCACTGCCGCCTTTGCCTCCCCCAATGGGCAAACCGGTGAGGGAATTCTTTAAAGTTTGCTCAAAACCAAGAAACTTGATGATCCCCAGGTTGACGGAAGGGTGAAAGCGCAGACCTCCCTTGTAGGGGCCAATGGCACTGTTGAACTGAACCCTGAAACCCCGGTTGACCTGCACCCGGCCGTTGTCGTCAATCCATGGTACTCTGAATATGACCTGCCGTTCCGGCTCAACCATTCGATGAAGAATGCCTGTTTTTTCGAATTCCGGGTGTTTTTCAATGGCCGGTTCCAGGCATTCCAGCACCTCCAAAACCGCCTGATGGAATTCCGGTTCGTTGGGATTCCTTTTGATAACCTGTTCCATTACATCTCCGATAACCCGTTGTGCTGTCACGATAAAATTACCTCCTTTTGTTCTTCGGTTATTCTTGTTTGGGTTTACCCCATCTTCGAAGCGCCGGCTTGAAAAAAAGCCAGGGACGGGCAGGGTATTAATCTCACCGGCGCGGCCGGGCCACCTGATTCCTTTTCAAACCGGCACCTCAAGTAAAACGGATCGTTACCCTGATTTGTTACCTCAAAACACCTCCCCCTATAATCCATGTTTTGCAGCTTTGTCTTTTGAGATACTTGCCTCAGAAGTTGAATAATTGAATTAACATTAAAATTCTATCAAAAGATAAAAAAATATACCAGACAAACTTGCTATAATAATAATTCGGGGGTTTTTATTGCGGGAACGGGATTTAGAACCCGGCTTTTAATTTAGTGATGGTAAAGGGTACCACCTTTGGCTTGCGTTTTTAGGCATGAAAAAGGTCTAAAACAGATACAAATAAAACAAAACAACGGTGAGGTGAGTGTTGTGGAGCGCAATGAGCAAGATAAATACAAAATGACGAACAGTTACCACCTCTCGCCCCGGGAACTTACGGAAGTCCATAAAAAATACGGCCGGCCGGGGGAATTGGCGCCGGGGCGGCCTGCCACCAGAAAACGCAACCGTCTCGATGAAACCCTTTCCGCCCTTGATCGCAAGGATCCCCGGGCAATTACTCCTTTTAACGGGGAAAGTGAGTTTGAACCGGATCTAAAAAGTTGAAAATGCTGCTCTAAAGCATTGAGCCCCCCTGATTTCCAAGGTTTTCAATACAGCTGAAAAACGGAGGATCACGCGGGTACGCTAAAAGCCCCTGCCCTGGATGTCACCGGGCAGGGGCCAAAATTTAGTGTCGTTTTGCTTGCTGTATTTTCGTTTTTTTCGCAGTTAAATTTTGCAGCCTGCTATTTCGTAATAGTATTGGGTGACACCATCCTTGTCCTTGTAATGGTGCCATTCGTATTCCAGGTTGGGGTCAAGATAGAAGCTGTGTTTGACGCCATTGTCGTCGATGTAGTAAAGCCACTCACCCTGCTGGTGGAAATGGTTGTTGGGAAAAATCTGCACGGCGTTGTATTTGCAGGGAACCATTCCTTTCCGATCGCCGCAATTTAGCCATTTCACCGTCTTATTACCGGGGTGGCAAGTGATACCCTTTACCGCAACCTTATTGGAATGGTTGATTAAGTCTTTAATAACAACCGGATCTCCGGGATTAGCGTCTGAACGGTACCAGGAATAACCCCGGGTGCCGTCACTAATGGAACCTTGCTGGGCGTTGCCGTAAATTGTGATTCCTTTTACCATGGGACCGGCAAAGGCTGCGGCAGAAAGGGTAAGTGACATCAAAAGAGTCATGATTAATACTACAAATTTCCGCATTGAGTAAAATTCCCCCTCATTATAAAATAGTTAATACTTATTAAGGGATCTTCGGGCAGGTTAAACTATAATCGCATTTTGAGTCCAAATCAAGTTGTAATTTATGGACCAGTTAATAATAAGGAAAGGGTTAGAAGTTGAAGGAACCAATTTGGTTCAGATTTGATATGCAGGATCTTCGCTGCAAAGTTGGATATGGTTTAAATACCCGCATCAATATTACAATCGCAACAATTAATCTTCGCATTGATAATTGTGGTATGAGTTGAAGGTGACAAGTATTTGGTGATTTATCCGGTTATCCATTTACCGCAACGCCTCTCTGTTCTGGAACCGAAGCGCCAATAAATAACAGACATGCCTGCAAAAAATTTTATAAATAAATTTTCTTCTTTGGCAGGAAATATTTAAGCAGCAGCGAAATAAATATAGTCAAGAAGAAGAAAATATGGAGTTATCCTTATTAAATACCGGTTTATTAACGCAGGGCAGCACCAGGCAGGATGGCAGCAGGAAGGTAAGTTTTTACCCAAAGGGCAGGACGGCAGGACGGTAGGTACAAGAAACGCGGTGTTTCACCAGTTCTTTAATAAGGCATTATTATTTGCCGGTTAAGTGCTGTGGCCGCAGTTCTTGAAACTCCTACGGGAGTTTTTTTGTTTTCTAAAAAAGGAGGTTTAAGAGTAATGGAAGCAAAGATTTGGAGCAAGGCAGGCGGGTTATCCAAAGGTAAAATGGCGGGTATTTTAGTCCTGGCAGCGCTGCTGCTGTTTTCCTTCTGCGGTTGCTCAACATCACCCCAATCAAAGGACGGGGGTCAAGCCGTAGTTGAACTAAAGCTGGCGCACTTTTTCCCTGGGTCCCACCCGGCTGAAATGGAATTGATCCTACCCTGGGCCGAGGCTGTTGAGGAGGCCACCAAGGGCAAGGTTAAGATTACCAGCTATCCCAATCAGACCCTGCTGCAGGCGGACGCGATTTACGACGGGGTGGTAAACGGGATTGCTGATCTCGGTCTTTCCTGCTTCTCCTATACCAGGGGGCGCTTTCCGGTGCTGGAAGCTTTCGAACTGCCCGGAGTTACCTACAAGAACTCAAAGGTGGCCAGTAAAGTTGCCTGGGAAGGGATTAAGCAGTTAGAACCGGCGGAAGTCCAGGACACCAAGTTGATGATGGTGCTCACCACGGGTTCCGGGGATTTGTTTACCAAGGTGCCGGTCCGCAGTCACAAAGATCTTCAGGGACTCTCCCTCAGGGCAACCGGCCTCAGCGCTCAAACGCTGAAGGAGTTGGGTGCAAATCCAGTTGCCATGCCCCAGTCGGAAGCTTACGAAGCCCTATCCAAAGGAGTCGTCCAGGGGAACCTTTCCCCGGTGGAGGTGTTGCAGGGCTGGAAGCACGCCGAGGTAACAAAATATTTGACCAAAACACCATTTTTGTACAATACTTTATTCTTTGTTACCATGAACCTTGATAAATGGAACTCCTTGGAGCCGGAAGTCCGGGCGGCCATCGAGAAGGTCAATGACGAATATTTCGAAAAAGTGGCTATGGGCCTGTGGGATAAACAGAATGAAGCCGCCTTGAAGTGGGCCGTCGAAACCTGCGGCATGGAAGTAATCGACCTGCCCCAGGAGGAAGCGGACCGCTGGGTTAACTATGTCACCCCGGTTCAGGAACAGTATGTGGCAAGTATGAAGGAAAAGGGCCTGCCTGGCCAGGAAGCGCTTGATCTGGTCAAGGAACTGGCGGAAAAATACGACCAGCAGTATTAAAATGCGGTGTTAACTAAAGAACAGAGTGCAAACCGACGGCACCGGAGGAAGAATGGTTTCAAGCTGCGGTGTAAAACAGGGTAGTAAGTATAACCAGCAGCGCAGGAAAAAAGAAGTTGGGAGCATTCCTGTAATCATTGAAAATGACCTTTGAAAAAAGAGACGCCCATCAATACAATGGTAATGTGCTGATCCCGCAAAGAAAGGCACAAAACCAAATTGAGGAGGCGTCCCTATATGAAGCGT
>Ga0334889_1000615_pt1 | contig 54077 bp, 49 predicted proteins | sample GraSluR1_MG_2_FD_207222 | JGI IMG/M metagenome (GOLD analysis project Ga0334889, IMG submission 207222) | Sludge microbial communities from methane-producing bioreactor in Wageningen University, Netherlands - Granular Sludge_8_08-R1 | ecosystem: Engineered > Bioreactor > Anaerobic > Unclassified...
TACAAGCAGAACGGAATACTTTTACTATCTTTTTCGCGTTCTGTGCATGAAAAAGGCACCCAGACTTTTTTGTCTAGGTGCTTTTTGGCGTTGCTGCACTTTTTCGTTGTGCTACAACCCCTTTTTTTGACCCTTCAGAAAAGTAAATGAGAAGGATTTTTAGTAAGAGAAACATAATATAGAAAGCAAAGATAATGTTCAGATCTATTATAGATGGAAGGGAACGATGTGCGTGCGCATTCGACTGGACGATGTAACAGTACGATTTCAAGATCGAAAAAACCCAAAAAACGAAGTGATTGCGGTAAACAAGGTGGATTTAGAAATACCCGAAGGTAAATTGATTTGTTTGTTGGGCCCCTCCGGTTGCGGAAAATCGACAACGCTTTTTGCAATAGCTGGTTTACAAGAATTAACCGAGGGGAAGATTTATTTTCGGGATAAAGATGTTACTCATTTAGATACTCAAGAACGAAAAATCGGTCTTGTTTTTCAGAATTATGCTCTTTATCCACACATGACAGTTGCTGGTAATATTGCTTTCCCTTTAAAAAATGCCAAGTGGAAAAAACAAGATATTGAAGCTCGCGTCTTAGAAGTTGCTACAATCGTTCAGATTGGTGATCTGCTCGATCGAAAACCCGCTCAGCTTTCCGGTGGACAGCAACAGCGTGTTGCCATAGCCCGGGCATTAGCCAAAAAGCCGGAGATTTTACTCCTAGATGAACCGTTATCCAATTTAGATGCCAAGTTAAGGCATAGTACACGCGAGGAAATCAAACGTATTCAGAAAGCCACCGGAATTACAACGGTTTTTGTCACTCACGACCAAGAAGAAGCGATGACGATCAGTGATGAAATTGTTATCATGGAAGCTGGAAATTTTATACAACAAGGGAAACCGCAAGATGTATATGAGAGACCTAATAATCTATTTGTTGCCGGGTTTATAGGTTCTCCAACCATGAACTTTTTTAAAGGTCGCTTTGAAAATGGTGCCGTTATGGTAGACGGATATCGCATCGCCGGCCATTCGGGACAAGATGGCCCGGTCACAGTTGGAGTTCGTGCAGAAGCAATTCAAGTTAAAGAGAAAGGCTTATTGGGCTTAGTAGAAAACGTTGAGTTATTAGGACGGGAACGGTTATGTCGAGTGCGTTTGGAAAATGGTCAAGAAGTTTCCATGGTTGCGAGCATTGATACGCTTATTGAAGAAGAGCAAAATATTACCATTGGTTTCGTTACTGGAAAAGTGTATCTTTTTGACGCTGAAACCGGTAAAGCCTTAGCGAGGGTATAGGAATGAAGCAACAAGAAATCAGAAAAGCTCTGCCATATTTACTTCCCGCGTTTATTATTTTGCTTGTATTCACCTTTTATCCGTTGGCGAATGCTTTTATTCAAAGTTTTAATAGGCTACCAACTCCAGATAAATATGATCTGTCCTTGAAAACCTACCAGTGGTTGCTTAAAGATGTAACCTTCATCAATGCGATTCGGAATACCTTGGTTTACTCTTTTGTTACGGTTCCAATTTCAATTGCAATTTCATTGATGATTGCAGCTTTATTGACTTCGATTCAACGACTGCGAGTATTTTTTCAGACGGTTTACTTTTTACCCTATGTTACTTCCGCGGTGGCAGTTGCCTTTACCTGGGGATATTTATTTAATGCAGATTATGGGTTGATCAATCTGATTTTAGGGCACTTGTTTGGTTTAGCGAAAATTCCATGGATCAAAGATCCGCAATACGCTATGACGGCCGTCATGATTTTTGGAATTTGGCGCTCTCTTGCCTTTAATGTTTTGATTTTGACAACCGGAATGCTCTCCATTGACCCGCAATATTACAAAGCAGCAAGAGTCGATGGCGCCAATAATGCCACAACATTTTTCAAAATCACGCTTCCTTTGTTAGCTCCGGTGGTATCTTATGTCTTTACCATTGGTCTGATCAATGCATTCCGGGTGTTTACTGAGGTATACGCTCTCATTGGAAGCTATGCTCGAATTTATAATGCAAATACGATGGTCTTTTATATTTTTGACCAGTTGTGGGTGTATAAGGATTACTCATTAGCTTCTGCCGCATCGGTAATCTTATTATTGATCATTTTAGTATTGACTGGCTTTTCACGCTGGCTTTCCAGAAAAACTGACTACAATGCATCATAGAAAGGGGGCACACTTACAATGAATATCACTCCAAAAAAGGCGATTGGGAAAACCTTGAGTTATTTGATCTTGGGCTTTTTTGCTGTCATAACGTTGTTCCCTTTTTATTGGATGACAATAACGGCCTTACAAGATTCGAATGCAGCAATTACTTGGCCCCCTCAATTATGGCCTAAGTCCCTCCATTGGGAGAATTTTTCTCGACTTTTGGATGCAGCTCCTTTTGGCAGATATTTTACGAATTCTGTGATTGTCGTCATCATGGATTTGTCGGTTAGTATGGTAGTAATGAGCTTAGCAGCGTTTGGCTTTGCCCATTACAAATTTAAAGGGAAAGAAACCATTTTTATGTTGTTTCTGGCAACGATGATGATCCCCAGCGAAGCGCTCATCATTACAAACTTTAGGACTGTTGCAAAATTAGGCTGGTTTGACACCTATCATGTGTTATTCCTTCCTTATGTGGCTAGTGTTTTTTATATCTATTTGCTAAGACAAGCATTTGAATCAGTTCCCAAACAGCTATATTTGGCTGCAAAAATTGACGGCTGTACTGATTTCCAGTACTTCTTGAAAATTTTGGTTCCCATAGCAAGGCCGATGATGATCACGATCGCTATTTTGAAAACGATTGCATCATGGAATTCCTTTATGTGGCCCCTGCTTGTTACCAACACTAACCGAATGCGTGTTATTTCGTACGGATTGGTTGCTTTTCAATCTGAAGCCGGAAATGATTTCCCTTTGATGATGGCAGCATCCATCTTTACGGTTGCCCCGATGGTTGTTCTTTACTTAATCGCTCGGAAAAAAATTATTGATGGAATTGCCCGAGGAGGTATTAAAGGGTAGAAGACAGATGATGTAGGAGAGAATTATGGATAAACAACGAATCATTGATATTTGGAAGAAAATAGAGAGTTACCAAAAAATCATCATTCATCATCATGTAATGAAAGATTATGATGCTTTGGGCAGTAGTTTTGGCTTGAAAGAACTGATTTTATCGGTTTGGTCCAAGAAGCAAGTTCACGTAGTCGGAGCGAATGAGCCGAGATTGTCGCTGGTACCTCCTTGCGAAGCGCTTACTCCTGATTATTGGCAAGGAGCGTTGGTCATTGTTTGCGATTGCAGTAATACAGCCAGAATCGATGGGGAGTACTGGCACTTAGGGGAATATTTGATTAAGATTGACCATCACGAGGATTTTCAACCGTTCGGCAATCTGTCTTGGGTTGATACCGGTTTTGTGGCAACGTCCGAGATGGTAATTGCTATGTATGAGGTAACCAAAGAATTTTTGCCCGTACAATTGAATGAAAAAGCCCGTTTATACTTGTATTATGGGATTTTGACCGATACAAATCGATTCCATTTTATCCATTCTCATCAGGCAGCTCCATTAATGAAGCGAGTTTCACTTTTGTTGGAACCCGGAGATCTTTCACCCTTCGACATTACAAATGATGTATACCGTTATTCCGAAAGTGAAGTTCGTATCGATGGCTTTATTAAACTACAATACGAAAGACCGATTCCTCAATTAGCATTCATAAAAATTACTCAAAGTCTTTTGGAGGAGAAGGGTTGGATTTTCGGAGAGGTACGCGGGAAGGTTAATTCCATGATGGGAATTTCTGGTGTTAGAGTCTGGGCTTTGTTTATTGAAAATATTGTTGAAAACAAAATTCATGTTGAACTTCGCTCCTCCCAGCCAACCATAAATACCCTAGCTCATAAATATGGCGGGGGAGGTCATCGTTTAGCAAGTGGTTGTAAGTTAGAAAACTGGGACATTGCTCAAGCTCTCATTGAAGATTTAAAGATTGTTGCAACTGAGGAATAGAAAAAGGATTTACCGCATCGGTAAATCCTTTTTAGGAAAATTATGGGATGTTATAGTATGGTACGAATCGTAGGAATAAAAGCTCCTTGCCGTTTTAATTTTGGCTCGAGTAGGCGAAGAAGCAAAAATGTCAGAAAAGCCAAAACAATACAACCGACTGCAGCTATGGCTTGAGATGTTTCAAAAGGGAGGAAGCTAGTAGCTCTTTCTAAGAGGATATAACCTAAGAATAGAGTCAAGAGAGGTACTGTGTAAGTAACGAGTGCTGCTTGAAGTCCGGTTTCCCCTTTCAAATCCAGTTCTACCAAGTCCCCGATTTGTGCATTGGCTTCGTTGGTTGCCTGAATCTCGATTTCTTTATTCTCGCTTTGCCCCAAAGAGCAAGCTCGACAACTTTGACAAGCAGATTGTCGTACTAAACGGACGCATGCATAGGGTCCTTCGATTCTAATGATGGTGCCAGTGGGTATCATGATAAGCTCCTTTACGAAAGATTCATCAATCTTTAAGATTTTGATGTGAGTTAGTCACAAACATGATGTAAAATTGTGCTATAATAAAGCAACAAATCAATAGAGGTGATAACATGTTTTGGTATGATTCAACATATTTGCTTTTAATTCCTGCTATGATCATTGCTATGTGGGCTCAAGCGAAGGTGAGCACTGCTTTAACCCATTGGAAAACGATCCGAGCTTCTGCCGGTATCACAGGAGCCCAGGTTGCGAGAGCGCTCTTAGACCAGCATCAATTAGCCCAAGTCCCTGTAGAAATCACCAGTGGAAATATGGGAGATCATTACGACCCCATGAAAAGAACAGTACGTTTATCTCCAGAGATTTTTCAAGGGTCGAGTATTGCAGCTTTGAGTGTAGCTGCACATGAAACGGGTCATGCAATTCAACACAAGGAGGCATACGCTTTTTTGGCTTTTCGAACCGCTGTATTTCCTTTGGCCAATTTTGGGTCTTCGTTAGCATTCCCATTATTTATTGCTGGCTTGATCTTGAGTTTTGACGTTTTGATCAATGTTGGTATTGTATTGTTTTCGTTTGCGGTCTTGTTTCAAATCATTACCTTACCGGTAGAATATAACGCCTCGTCGAGAGCAAAAAAAATGCTGACACAAGGAGGGTATGTTTCTCAGGAAGAGCTCTCCGGCGTTCAAGATGTATTAAACGCGGCCGCTCTGACCTATGTAGCGGCAGCATTTATGGCAGTGATGCAATTACTTCGTTTGCTATTGCTTAGCAGAAATCGCCGCCGATAGAAAAAACGTGTTGAAAGAGTCGCAGTGGCCTAAGGGTTGCCGCTGCGACTCTTTTTTATTGCTTGATCACAGTCAGGGTCTGTAAGGAATGATTGTCACAGACAATGTTACCGCCAAACTTTCGGACTTGCATCAAGTATTCGAGAATTTCCACTTCGATAATCTCACCCGGTAACAAAACAGGTACACCCGGAGGATAAACAGTAACCGTCTCACCACTTATGCGTCCAACCGATTGATTGAAATCAACAAGTTCTTTCTCAGCAAACCAGGCCTCTCTTGGAGTTAAAGCAATATTGGGTTGCAGAGCTGCCCAAGGTGCTTCTGTCAGAAGTGGGAAAGGTTCAGCTGTGGTATCGAGGGTTTTCGCGAAAGCACGTAAACTGGCTTCGATTGCATCGAAGTGTTCTTCTTCGTCTGCTAGAGTCAGCATCAGTAAAACACCGCCGCTATCTGCCAATTCAGGTTCTAAACCATGAAGTCTCAAGAGATTGGCTGCTTGGAAGCCAGACAATCCAAAAGGAGCGGTTCTAAGATAAAGCTTTCCGATATCTTGCCCCGCTACATGTTGTAACGGTAATTCATCTAATTCCAAAAACTTCAATGGAGTATCATGGTTTAGTCTTTCCTTCATAATTGCGGTCAGTTCTAAGGAGCGTGTCAGTTTTTCTGGGCCATCCATCGCCATTTGGGCCATAGCACCCTCCAAACTTAGTAGCAGAATATAGGAAGGGCTTGTTGTTTGCAGTATACGTAAAGCTGCTTGAATACGAGCCGGGGAGACGCGGGTTCCTTGAATGTGCATCCAAGAACATTGTGTGAATCCGCTCAAAGTTTTGTGGGTACTTTGAATGACCGCATCTGCTCCGGATTGAAGAGCATCCTTCGGTAAAAGATTTGAGAAGTGCGTGTGAACACCGTGAGCTTCATCTACCATGACCGGTAAATCAAAACTATGAACAAGCTTGATTTGTTCTTCTAAGTGTCCGGATAAACCGTGAAAACTGGGTGCAGTTAAAATAACTAAGGCAATGTCGGAATGCTGTTCTAAGGCGGAACGAATATCATCGACAGTGGGGGGTAATGCAACTCCAGTTAACTTATCCCAAGTTGTAGCCATGTAAACTGGAGTGGCTCCGCTGAGAATAAGGCCTTGGCTGACAGAACGATGGCTATTGCGCATTAGGAGTACTTTTTTTCCTGCAGCAGACAATGCGAAAATGGTTGCCATAATGCCACCACTCGTACCGTTCACTAAATAAAAACTGGCGTCAGCACCATATAAATGGGCCAACATGGCTTGACTTTCTTTGAGAGCACCAACCGGTTGTGACAGATCATCGGTGAAAGGTAGTTCTGTGTAATCATAGAGAGCAGCAGGTCCAAGAATGGATTGGAGAGGGGGAATAATGCTACGACCTTGTTTGTGGCCGGGCATGTGCAAGGGGATTCGACCGGTTTTTTGCTGTCTGCGAATCGCCTGTAGAAAAGGAAGTTGGATCTCTTCCATCTCGCATTTCTCCTATTCGGTTTAATATAGAAAGGTGCTGTATCCTCAACAGCAGAAGGGATACAGCACCATCATTATATTTTTAATCCGAACATTTGTCAATCAAAAATACGGGTAGAATTATGAGATGATCCCCTGCAGTTTCATTGCTTTTAAAACATTCCCCATGAGGATCGCAGTCGTTAAGGAACCAACTCCGCCAGGCACAGGTGTCACCTGAGAGGCTACCTCCATGGCTTCTTCAAAGTTAACATCTCCAACAAGACGACCTTCGACTTCGTTGATTCCGGCATCAACCACGACTGCACCGGGTTTGATCATTTCACCACGAATCAAATTGGGGCGACCCGTCGCTGCAATTAAGATGTCTGCCTGCAGAGTGATGGACTTCAAGTCCTTAGTTTTAGAACGACATACTGTTAGAGTTGGCAATTCTCTTAAAAGAAGTGGCACCAAAGGCTTGCCAACGGTAGCACCATAACCAACCATAACGATGTGAGGAGCAGTCAAATTAACACCACATTGGTGAATGATTTCTAAAACCGATTGGGGAGTGGCCGGGAACAACCAGTCTTGTCCGCTGAGAAGGTATCCCATGGATACCGGAGAGACCCCGTCGACATCCTTTTCTGGATCGATCCACGTAACTGCTTCTTTTGCATTTAAGCCTTTGGGTAAAGGGAGTTCTAACATGATTCCATGAACTGCAGCATCTTGATTTAAAGACTCAATCAACTGTTTCAGCTCAGACATGGAGGTTTCTTTTGAGAGAAGATGATCTTCGAAGAGAATACCGGCTTTTTGACAGGCGTTTTTCTTTGAACGGAGATACGATGCAGATGCTTCATCATCGCCTACCAAAATGACATCTAATTTTGGTGTAATGTTTTTTGCGAGTAGCTCTGAGATTTGGTGCGTTAACTCTTTGCGCATTTTTGCGGCAATGGCTTTTCCGTCGATAATGGAACCCATGGGAAATCGTCCTTTCTATTTGAGGCTATCATTCTTTCCATGAAATGAGATTCATATCATGTAGAACTTGGAAATATTTCGGAGCAAAAATACTGGAGTCTACTCCGGTCTCGAGTTGAGTCAGTCGAATGACCTCTTGTAGTGTTTTTTCTCCGTCTGTCCAATATAATAACTGATTACTGCAACTTCGTAAAGAGGGATATTCAAGTACTAAGGATTTATACGCTTTCTGTACTTCCATTGGCATTTTTTCAACGGTGCCACGAGCATTGAAAGGACCTCTGAAGAGGCGTACGGGAATTTTCTGAGTCTTTTGCATACTATGATTGGATTCTTCTGCTTGTGGAAATTCGAGTTTGAGTGCGGTTTTTTGCTCTTTCAACATTGCTTGGGTGTAATCGTTCATGATTTTAACTTGACGCTTCACAGCAGCATTGAGTTGCAGTTTACCGGAACTAATGAAACGATTTAAGTCAAGCATTTCGGCTTCCTTCAAAGAAAGCAAATGGGAAATCAAATCTTTGGTTTTCAAATAAGTCGTTAATTTTTCTTCGCTTGTTTGCTTTACAGCGTTCGCCATATCTATTTTTAACAAGTTATTGATGTGATTGATGTAACTGGTCCGAGATAAGGGGAGAAGCCAATCAATGTCTTGAAGATCCATCGTCGCCAATAAATAGGCATATGTAGCACTCATACAGCCCACACGATAAAGCATTTGGGGATCGACTTTGTCAAGAGTGTCGGCACTGGTGTGGTAGAATTTATCGGGCCATTGAATCAACATCGGACTGGGGATGCCGACCGTTGGATCGGACAAGATATAATGGTCACTGCCTCCGGAGAACGGACTGATGGCATATTTGAATAAAGCATAACTGGTATTGCCGGCAAGATTTTTTGCTTCTTCGGTTACGGCTTCAAGGACACCGGCCATTAGATCACCAACAAATGATTTTGCTGCTTGAGGAGGATACTCTACAACAAGCGGACCTTGGCATAATTCTTGCTTTTCTCCCACCATGTCTAAATTTAATCCAGCGAGAATTTTTGGGATTTTTGCTTCGTTTTGTGAAAGATAAGCATAAGTGCCGGTCATTTCAGGAACAAGTAAAAACCGGATTCCACGTTTAGGTTTGGCTAATTTCCCTTCATCGATGAGTTTTTGTAAAGTGCGAGCGGTTTCAATAGCTACGCCTACCCCGGAAGCGTTATCGTTGGCAGATGCCTGAGGATGGCATAAATGAGCGGTAACAACGACTTCTTCGCGAGTGCTGCCTGGAATAAAAGCATTCACATTCTCAATGGAGCCGGGATATAATTCGGCATCAACAAACGCTTTTGCAGAGAGATAAGCAGGTTGATTTTTATCCGCCTGATGAAGTGCCTTCTGCTTGATACAAAGCTTCTTAAGCCAATCCCCTTGCTTTGGTGAAAGAGCAAAGCCAAAGCAACGTTTTTCAAAGTTAGTCCACCAAAATGATGTATATAAGATGGCATCAGGAATATCGAAGCGATGACGAACAATTGGAAACTCGACCATTCGTTCACTGATGATTCCAATAGCGCCACGCTTTTCCACGGCCCAAGATCGAACCTTATTCCAGTCTCCATCGGAGAAAACCAAAGCACCATCAAAATTTACATCGGGGTAATGAACCTCATCGTCACCATGTTCCAGCCAAATAATCGGTGCTGTGATCCCTTCTTTTGGGGTTGCAAGACTACGCTGGATAAGAGACATTTTCTCTGCTTGAAAGTCACAGAGACGAACGGGTTCATCGGTAAGGATGTCAAGAGTGCCTTCTTTGCAAGACCATTCCTCCCACATCGCATTGGTCCAATAGGAAGTCTTGTGATCGGCGGGATATGAAAGAATCTCTGCTTTGACATTGGCTTCTTGAAACATCTTCAAGCAATATTTAGCAGCTTCGCGATAACCGGGACTCGATTGGATTCGATGATGTTGGCTGACTTCAGCAACATGATGAAAAGAACGCTGACCAGAGAATTCATGTTGAACTTTTGCTAATACAGGTCGAATCATTGTACTCACCTCTCCTTATATTTTTAACTTAATTCTTGAAGTTGCGCTTGAAATCCTCTTTCATTGGTCGTTAACTGTATCATTTACTAAGACGGTGTATGTTGGCAGGAAAGCTCGAACTGGTTACAGAAATTTATGCGAAAGTGATATAAACTTATATGTCGGCCTGGTGGGCAGAAAGGAAAAGTACGATGAATCTAAATTCAGAAGATCTATTAAAGGTTGTAAAAGAACATGAGAAAGAGATGATCACCGAACTTTCCCATCTGGTGACTTATAGTTCCTATACCTATGCACCGGATTCTGTCAATCGCCTGCAAGATTATCTCGCAGACCAATTTAGAAAAGAAGGTTGTAAGGTAGAGATTCTTTCTCCCAACAACGTAATTTATGGGAGTCATCTCAGAATTGAATGCGGAGTTGGCAAAGAGCAAATGTTACTATTAGCTCATGTCGATACAGTTTATCCTGAAGATACAGTGGCTAAAAGTGAATTTTCAATTGATGATGAACGACTTGTGGGCCCCGGGGTTTACGACATGAAGGGCGGAGTTTTGCAAATATTGTGGGCAGTTCGCCTTCTTAAGCGCCTGAATTTGAAAACAAAATATCGCATTGTAATCATTATAAACAGTGATTCCGAAGCAGGTGGGGTTTCTTCCAGACAATATATTGAAAATGAAGCGATTAAAAGTAAGGCCGTTTTTGTTTTGGAATCATCCGCTGCTCCGTCAGGAGAGCTAAAGAACCAACATTGTGGCACCGGGAGGTATCGTCTGAAAATCAGTGGGGCTTCCGGCCATCCCAGCCAATATTCCCCAACAACGTCTGCAATTCAAGAATTATCGTTCCAAATTCAACGACTCCATAGTTTATCACAACCTGAGAATCGTTTGGTGGTCAATGTGGGTCAAGTATGGGGAGGAGATACAGTCAATACAATCTCCCCACATGCAACGGCTTTAATTGAAATGCGCTTTTTAGATCAAGAAGACGGTTATCGCACCGAAGCATTAATCCTGAATGCTCAACCGTTCACTAATTGCTCAGTTGAGATCAATGGTGATATCACGCGTCTTCCTGTTCGAAGAAATGCGGATACTCAAAGATTGATGTGTATGGTAAGACACTTAGCTGAACCTTTGGACTTAAAGTTCAAAGATGGAGTTATTGGGGAAGCGAGCGATGGCAACTACGCTGCAACATTAGGTGTACCAACTCTCGACGGGTTAGGCCCGGTTGGGGGAGGAGCTCATAGCGAACAGGAATACATTACGCGAGAGTCTTTATTGCAAAGAACAGCTTTGCTCATGAGCATCCTATGTAATACAGACTTATAAGCTGGGAGATAGGGTCAGCAGTTGTCTATTTTCGTTATATGAGATGATTGAAAAGGATATTCGGTCCATAACCGCGAATGGCATATATAATACGGAGTAATTCCGTTAAGTTTTAAAGGAGGAACTATTCACATGGCTTTTAAATCGGACATTGAGATCGCACAGGAGGCGCAACCACAGAAGATCCAATTTATCGCAGAGAAATTGGGGTTAAGAGAAGACGATATTGAACTTTATGGAAAGTATAAAGCTAAGGTCGACTACAACTTACTCAAACAAGAGCGTAAAGATGGTAAGAAGGCTAAATTGATTTTAGTCACTGCAATCAATCCTACTCCTGCAGGTGAAGGGAAAACCACAACTACGATTGGGTTATCAGATGGTTTAGCAAAAATCGGGAAGAAAGTCGCAATGGCATTACGCGAACCGTCATTGGGACCTGTTTTTGGAGTAAAAGGTGGAGCAGCAGGTGGTGGTTATTCTCAAGTAATCCCCATGGAAGATATCAACTTGCATTTTACCGGTGATTTTCATGCTATCACGTCTGCCAACAACCTTTTGGCTGCAATGATTGACAATCATATTTATCAAGGAAACGAATTGGGAATCGATCCTCGAAATATCATTTGGCGTCGTTGTATGGATATGAATGACCGCCAATTGCGGAACATTGTTAACGGTTTAGGCGGTAAGAGTAATGGAACTCCTCGTGAAGATGGCTTTGATATTTCCGTTGCATCGGAAGTTATGGCAGCTTTCTGTTTGTCAAATAATCTCATGGAATTAAAAGATAAACTCGGTAGTATTATGGTAGCATATACCTATGATAATAAACCGGTTTATGCAAGAGATTTGAAAGCTCAAGGCGCAATGGCTGCATTGTTAAAGGATGCTTTGAAACCTAATCTAGTGCAAAGTTTAGAAGGTACTCCGGCATTCATTCATGGTGGTCCCTTCGCCAATATTGCCCATGGGTGTAATTCCATTGTAGCAACAAAAATGGCTCTTCATCATGCTGACTATGTCGTCACCGAAGCTGGTTTCGGAGCAGATTTGGGTGCCGAAAAGTTCTTTGACATCAAATGCAGATTAGCCGGACTCATACCCGATGCCGTAGTCATTGTTGCCACCGTTAGAGCACTAAAATATAATGGCGGCGTAGCTAAAGAAGATTTGAATGAAGAAAACTTGGAAGCGCTGGAAAAAGGCTTACCCAACTTATTGAAACACGTCGAGAACATGACCCAATTATTCCATGTTCCTGCTGTTGTTGCAATCAATCATCGATCCAGCGATACTGAAGCAGAATTAAACCTCATTCAAAATCGTTGTAACGAACTAGGGGTTAATTCCGTGTTAAGTGATGTTTGGGCTCTCGGTGGTGAGGGTGGTAAAGCATTAGCTGAAGAAGTTGTTCGTTTGACGGAATTAGACAACAAATTCACGTTCCTCTATGAAGATAATGTATCGTTGAAAGATAAAATTACGACAATTTCTCAAAAAGTGTATGGCGCTGCAAAAGTAGAGTTCTCTGCCGCTGCCAGCCGGGAACTTCGCAAAATAACCCGCATGGGATATGGGCACTTGCCTATTTGCATGGCGAAAACCCAATACTCTTTGACAGATGATGCCAAAGTAATCGGTCGTCCTGAAGGCTTTACCATTAATGTGCGTGAGGTTGTTTTAAGTGCGGGCGCTGGTTTCGTTGTTGCCGTTACCGGTGAGATTATGCGTATGCCTGGATTGCCCAAAGTTCCATCTGCAGAAATCATTGATGTGGATGCCGACGGGAAAATTAAAGGATTGTTCTAAATCCAAGCAGAGGCTGTTTCACTTTGTGAAACAGCCTCTTTTTTAAGAAAGAAGAGATGAAATGATTTATAGTGAGTTATCAGCAGCCGATTTTGTTACCCAATTAGCTTCGAAGGCACCCGTACCGGGAGGAGGTGGAGCAGCTGCGTTGATTGGTTCCATGGGGGCAGCGTTAGGGAATATGGTCGTCAATCTCACCAGTGGGAAAAAGAAATATGCTGCATATGAAGAAGATCTTCAACGTATTTTACTAGAGTTAACAAAATTGCAAACAGCCTTGTTGAACTATATCGATGAGGATGCCGTTGCATTTTACCCATTGTCCCAGGCTTATGGCATCAAAGCCAACACCGATGATGAAAAGCAACAGAAGCAAATCATCTTACAAAAAGCATTGAAGGAGGCAAGCGTCGTACCCATGAAAATCGTACGAACTTGTTTCCGTGGCTTGGAAATTCAAGAAGAATTATCCGTAAAGGGGTCGACGTTAGCAATCAGTGATGTTGCGTGTGGTGTGCAAGCACTGCGCACGGGATTGCTTGCTGGAAGAGTTAATGTAATGATTAATTTAGGGATGATCAAAGATCAGGAGTTTGTTTCAGAAACAAAATCAGAATTGGACGATTTGACGATAAGAGGAGTCTCTCTGGCAGATCGAATCTTTGCTGAGATAGAGAACAAATTGATGTAATTCAAAAAGAAGCGCGATTGATAATCGCGCTTCTTTTTGTCTTTTTGCTTAAAGTAAACTATTTCATGCCCGCACGGAAGATTGCATTGAAAACCAGCTTATAGGTATTGTGAGCTTGTGCTCGATAAATCGGATTAAAGGAGAAGCATATGACCTGACCTTTTCCGTATGGAATCTCACACAAAGCAGTTCGGCCATTGAGTTGGGCTTGTGGGTCCAACATCCATCCCGATTGCAAAACGTTTCCGCTTGGATAATGGGCTAAAACCGTTCCCTTGTCAATCGCTAAAGCACCCGAACGTTGGAACCAAATCGATTCTTCAGGCTCTGCACCCCAGGTGATTGGATGATTGGGGTCAACATTTACTCTTAGAATAGATCCGGGGATATAGAAATCTTTGGGTGGCATTTTTTCGAGTACGTTTCGTATAGGCAGATTTAGAGCATTGATTGCATACTGGACAGCTTGATCTATGGCAATAATAGTGCCACCCGCCTCGGCAAACTCTCTCAATGCTAATGCCCCGTTTTCGCCAATTCCGCCAAAATAGGGGGCAGGAACAATAGTTTCCGGCCAGCCTTCTTCTAACATTTTCGGCATCATACTTGGTAAGATGATTGCATCGTATTTCTCAATCAAATTACCGGCTTGAATATCATCTTTGGTAGGACGATCAAAGGTAAAATTGAATTGTTCCAAAACAAACCGCAACCATCCTTCATCCATAGCACCACCAGAATAGGTGTTATAGAGTCCAAAACGAACCGGTTTAAAGGAAACAGTGGGTAATCCATTTTCCCAAGGAGTAATAATTAGACCCTTTTCACTCCAATGCTGTAGCCATTTTCCTAAACCAACCTGTGCAGGAATGACCCATAATCCAGCCGGAAGGACGTATTCTTTTGTTTCAATTGTTTTACTGAGTCTCTCGACCTTTAAACCGTTGTTTAATAAGTCATTGGCAAGAGCAAAAGCATCATTCACTTTGGGATCTACGATATAGCAGGGAGCATCGAGGCGAGTGAGGGGTACAGGTTTGGGTGTTACATCTTCTAACTGAGTCATAGAAACCTTGATTGGTTCCAAAGCCGCTTGGGTATCGACTCCCATTAAGAGGCCTTGAGTGAAAGCTGTAACATCATAGGGACGTTGAGGAGGTCCACCAGGGTATTCTCTGATATCAGGATAGTTCTGAATCTCCAATAAGCATTTGGCAAAAGCAAAATACGGTTGCTCTGAAGGGATAATCACAGAGCCAGCTTCGTAGGTAATCCCATTACAATCGAATGATGTGTCAGCCGTAAACATGTCAACTTGGGCGATATTCATCATTTTGAGAAGACGGTGAACCGAATCAAGGGCTCGTTGTCCTGCCGGTATAATGAAGCCATAAGGAGCACCCTGCCGTTGGATGGCTTTCTGGCCAATCTTTAAGAAGTTACGCATCCATGTTTCTCTGTTGCGTGCAGCGTGCGCGAGAAGCGCTTCTGTTGCTAACCGTTCATATTCCATGATATCCCAAAGATGCCATTCACCACCTAGCCAAGGTTCCGGGAAATTCCATGCACGAACTTTTCCGTCGTATCCGATTCCAGCTGCTAATTCTTCATATTTCACTTCAACCGGGGTTGCAATTTTGCAGGATGCAGCTTCTGTTAAGATGCGAATACCACCATGGGTGTGTTGGAAAGAACGAGCTGGGTTCCAAGCATCATAAATCGCATGAATTAGAACACCCTTCTTATCTTGTGCTGTTAATTCTTGTGCCATGGCAGATCCGACCCAAACTATTTGTTGTTGAATAATAGGATCTACGTTGGGTTCAATGGGATCGACATAGGGTGGGATAAAGAAACGCGCAGCGTTTTGACCCATTTGATGCATATCAAATATGATTTGAGGATGCCATTGACCATGTATTTTTTCAACAGTGAGGCGGTTTTCAACTTGACTAAAAGTATACCAGTCTCTGTTGTTATCATGTCCCACATATTTTTGATAAAGCCAAGGCATAGGACCGCCTTCATATTCGGTGCCCAGATTTTGACGATACCAGTCTGTAATCATTTGATGGCCATCGGGGTTGAGGGAAGGGACTAAAATAAGAATAACATTGTCTAAAATAGTTTGTGCATTTGGCATGGTTTCACTTGCAAGGGAATGCGCCATATAAAGGCTGTATTGGGGTCCTCCGATTTCAGTAGCATGGATTCCACAAGAAATCATAACGACCGTTTTGGCATTCTCTAAAGTGGGAACAGTTTCTGAAGGATCCAATTTCCTTGGGTCTGCAAGCTTTGCATGCTGGAGCCTTAAGTTTTCTAAGTTGTTTTGATTCTCTTCTGATGTAATGACCAAATAAATAAATGGCTTCCCTTCAGTGGACTTTCCCATTTCTACCAAGCGGACCTTCGGGGAGTTCTCGTTGAGATACATAAAATACGAGAGCATTTCGTTCCAATCTGCCAGGGTTCGATCGCTACCTGGTGTAAATCCAAAAAACTCTTTGGGACACTTGAGATTCATAAGTTCGACCTCCTTCGATGTAGTCTTTCTTTATTTCGACAATTGAAACACTTTCCCTGCAACGTACAACAAAAAAACCTCATCTGATTTCAGATGAGGTCCGAATTAGAGTATGCTTCGAAGGGCATATGCCGGTGCTTCCCTCCGTGAATCGGGTTGATGGGGTTCCTTAACCGTCTGATAAAAAGCATCCATGGCTTGCAGAGCTTTCAACAATTTTTTCAGTTGGTGTTCTGGCAAAGTATAGATGAGTTCTTGTAAGATTAAAAGAATGCAGGTGGGTAGAAAGACATGCGGGGAGTCACAGTTAAATAAAAAATCGGTTGTAACCAGACCTCCAGGAAGGGTCACTTGCAATAGTGTGGTCATTTTGTTAGGTGGGGGTGCGTTATTGGGAGGGGCCAGTAATAACTGGACTTGATCTCCTAAAATGTTAACTCGGTTTTCAAGCGATAAATCACTATCGATCATGAATGAAGTGACATCTCGAATATAATCTGTTAATTGCTTTCCTTCGTCAAGATCCGCAATCTGAAAAAGGATTTCGGCATAAGTGGTCAAGAAAAGTTGAAGCTTAATCTGGAAAAAATCATAATGACCGTCTAAACGATGAAATTCAACCCAACCTTGATCTATTTCCGGAAAACCAACTTGCAAGGTTGCAATGGTTCGGATTTCAGGAGTTTGATACGCTGGAGGGGTTGGTCGCGTGACGGATTTTGAGGGTTCGCTTTTTTTGAAGATAGAACCAAATTGATTGCGTTGCATAAGAATCCCCCGTTCAAACCTTGAACTTTATTTACTCATTCTTCAAGCTTCTACTTGAGTCCTCCTTTGTTTTCAATTCTCAGAGAAATTCTGAACGCGATAAAGACCAACCTTCACAAAAGGTTTGTGTATGATTTGGTAATCAGATTTGAAAAAGAAGGAATCTATCCTTCGATTGTGAAAATAACGACGGCTGTGAAAGAAGAGGAGTGAGTGATATGGACCAATCACGTGCAGAACGGGTCGCAGAGCTGGAAGCAATTTCGCCACAAGATATGCGAAAAAAAATATTTGATATGGCATGGCCTGCAACAGTGGAAGCAGTTCTACAGATGATGATCGGTATGGTGACCTCTGCACTCATCGGACAAATCGGTACTGTTGCTATAGGCGCGGCCGGGTTGGGGAGAAGAATCACGCATTTGGTGTGGGCTATTTTTGCTGCGGTTGGTACCGGTTCAACGGTCATGGTAGCCCGATCAATTGGTGCCGGTAACAATAAGGCTGCTAATCGATTTGCAGATCAAGCCATGTTATTGACCCTTGGAATCATTGTTGTTTTTACCTCAATCCTTATTATGTTCCCTCATTGGCTGATTCAAACCTTATATGGAACAACCGGAGAACTTTTGGAAAGTGCTACAATGTATTTGCGAATTACAGCTTTGGGTGTTCCTTTTATGTCAATCATGCAAGTGAGTGGCGCTTTAATGCGAGGCGCAGGCAATACAAAAGTTCCTATGACAGTGGCAACAACAATTAATATCGTTAATGTTGCACTCAGTTATCCTTTAATTTTCGGAAAATTTGGGATTCCTGCAATGGGCTTAGTGGGAGCAGCCTGGGCTTTGGTGATCTCTCAAGTGGTGGGAGCCATTCTTGCTCTTTATATTCTTTATTTTAGACAAACAAGCTTGAGTTTGAAATTCAACGGGTTGAAATTTGTTTGGAAAGATGCCAGGCAAATTCTAACGATTGGGGTTCCTGCTGCAACAGAAAACCTCATGATGAATTTTGGCGGCATTATGCTAACTTCTCTTGTAGCATCCTTTGGAGCTGTAGAATTAGCTGCGCATCAACAAGGTATGACTGCGGAATCTTTATCGTATATGCCTTCAATGGGCTTCGCAATTGCAGCAACTGCCTTTGTAGGGATGTCTTTGGGGGCTGGTTCGGTTCCTTTGGCAGAACGTTACGTTAAAGAATTAGCGAAATGGGATTTGCTTTTAACCGCTTTTACTGCTTCCTTTTTGATCTTTACACCGAAACTCGTGTTTTCACTTTTGAGCAATGATCAAGCGGTCGTTGATTTAGGGGCTAAATATTTAATTTTGATGGGGATTTGTCAAATTCCTCAACAGCTGACCGGATTATTCAATGGAGCCCTACGTGGTGCAGGAGATACAAAAGCAACGTTAGTAATCAGCTCAGTTGGATATTGGGGTGTGCGCCTCCCCCTGTCTTTTTTGTTAGCGAGAACATTTGATATGGGAATCATGGGCGTATGGTATGCGATGACCTTAGACTTATTTGTTCGTTTTGGTTTAAGCTTTTATCGGTATCGTATCAATCCAGCTTGGAAAAGGCGAGCTTTACCGGTCGATCCGGATTAAAAATACCGACCTGTATTAGTTGCAGGTCGGTTTTTTTAAAGCTGTAACGAGTTCACCGCTATGGTAAACAGCCAATCGGTGAAGGGGTCTTGTTAATGCGACATAGAGCAGATGGCGGTCAGCAACGCTTTCGTTATAGGTTTCTTGCTCAGCATCCATGACGATACAAGCATCGAATTCAAGACCTTTCGCTAAATAAACAGGAATGACGACGATTTTATTGCTAAAGACGTCGGCTTCGCTTTCGATAAGCACTGCTTCTCCGGGAAGGAGACGATTGAGCGCACCAAAAACCTGTTGACAGTGCTGAGTCCCTTTACATAATAAAGCAATCGTATTGACCTCGTGGTGATCTCGCCATTCCCTCATTTGAACTGCGGCTGCATTTACTTTTTCATTCCAACTGCTTTTGCCTTCAGGAAAAGAGGCAACGATTGGTTCAATGCCAGATTGTCGGACGGCTTCCGCGGGAGTAATTTGATCAAGTTCGAGCAATGGATTTGCAAAATGAATGATTTCTGAAGTGCTTCGGTAGCTACGTTTCATTTCGCGGAACACAATTTCTTTGTCAGATAACACGGAATTCATCAGTGCCGACCAGTTCAATAGACCTCTTTGGGGATAAATTCCCTGAGACATATCACCGACAATTGTCATGGAAGCGGTATCTCTTAGGAGTCTCCTTATCATGAAATATTCACTGAGATTGAGATCTTGGGCTTCATCAATGACGACATGAACATAATAGTCGGAAAGACCATACAAGTGTTCATGAAGGCGTAGCAATAATGCTAAATCTTCTTGATCAATACGATTCGAGGGTCGTTGATGATACTTTACCATTTCTATCAAGACTTCTTCAGGTAATTCCGGCCAGAAACGTCTTAAGTTCTCTTCATTCCATAATTCAGCATATAAAGGTAAAAGAGAAAGCTTCTTTGGCATTTGCTTGCGGTATTGCTCAATTGCTTCCTTGGCTTGATCTGTAATCCTTTTTAACATTTGATCTCGTTCATGAATGAGTTGGATTGCCGCTGGATTGGGTAGGTGTTGAAGATGAACGGGGTGCCTGCTTCGGGCGATTTCAAGTCTTCGCTGATAATAATCTTGAACCCGTTCTAATTCGCGTTCGACTTTTCTTTTGCTTTGAGTTTGCAACCATTTGTGCATAACTTTTACTCTTTGCTCTAAAGGTAAATGATATATATCCTGATACCGAATTTGCATATCAGTTTGAGAAGCCAGTAGTAAGCCATCATCGGTGTACAAATCATGGGGTGGGAGAAGAACTTGTTCTAAATATGTATAATAGCGGTCAACCGCCGATATGGCTTGCAAGCTTCCCTTCCAACGAAGGAGAGCGGACTCGACGCGGAATTTTTTCTCAGAATCGCGGCTCTTAACGTTGCAATAGGTGCTCATCCAATCGGTCGTTGTATGCAGTTTGGCTTTGATATCCAAAACAGAAAGAGCGATTTCAGAGAACGTTTTTTGTTTGCATCTTCGGATATCTAAATCGGGCATTACAGAGGCAATATAACCAAAGAAGAGTCTAGAAGGAGTTAAGATTAAGGTGTCTTCCGGATAAATTTCTTTTTTTCTTGCATAAAGCAAATACGACATTCGGTGCAAGGCTACCGAGGTTTTTCCACTTCCTGCTACCCCTTGAACAATGACGGGTTGAAAGGATGGTAGCCTGATAATTTCATTTTGATCTTTTTGAATTGTGGATATAATATCTTTCATGCCTGTGCTGGCGTTTTCTCGTAATCTTGAAAGCAAGAAGTCATCGATTCCGGCAGCTTCTTCTTGATCAGAAATCTCTTTTAGCATACCGTTTTCAATTAGGATTCGTCGCATCAGATGAAGATTGACTGAAACAGGACCATAGGGACCTTCGAAATTTGTTAAACCTTGAATACCGGCATAATACAAATCGGCGACAGGCGCTCTCCAATCGACGATCAGCTGATCACCGGTTTCTTCATTTTCCACACCCAGTTTGCCCAAATATAACGTTTCAAGGTTTCCGGGTTCATTGACAATAACGCCACCTTTGGATTCCTTCGTGCCAACCCGTTCAAAGTTCATATTTCTTTGAAACTCGTATTGTAATGTCGTGAGATCGATCCTACCAAAATAGGGGTCTTTCTCTGCCAAGGTCAAAACCGTTCTACGCGAGAATGCGGCCTGTAGCTTAGTCATTTCGAACTGCTGAGCCTGGGTCATATCTTCGGGCTTTTTGGCATCAGCCAAATTGGATAAAATCTCATCGATTTCCTCTTGGGTAGCATGAGCTTGTTCAATTAGAATGTTCTTCCATGTCTGAATTTGCTGTAGTGTGAATTTTAAACGTCCTGATTCTTCTTGATAAGCGGGATGGGCTTGAGCTCGCATAAGAACCCTCCTTCAATGCGCTTGACAAAATTACAAAAACAAGAGAGAATAGAGCAATGGAGCGAAAAAGAATTATACCTTTTTTTAATGGTTCTGAAAAGACCTACACTTAAATCTACGAAATATATCAAAAAAATATAGTTTCTTCACAGAGATGGAGGTACCTATGCATTCAAATATTATTGAGATTATTGAGGCAAAGCGCGACGGGAAATCGTTAAGCGAATCACAAATCAGGAATTTTGTTCAAGGGTATACCACAGGAAGTATCCCCGATTACCAAGCTTCAGCATTGCTCATGGCAATTTGTTGCAGGGGAGCGTCCTTGGAAGAAACCTTCTTTTTAACAGAAGCAATGATTGATTCCGGAGAGAAGATTGACCTCAGCGGAATTCAGGGTTTAAAAATTGATAAACATAGCACTGGGGGGGTTGGAGATAAGCTGAGTCTGACAGCGCTTCCAGTAGCTTCAGCTTGCGGATTAAATATTGCCAAGATTAGTGGAAGAGGGCTGGGTCACACCGGTGGAACTCTTGACAAATTGGAATCCATTCCCGGATTTCAGAGTACGATACCTCAGAAGGATTTCATTGATCAGGTTCGGAAAGTTGGCCTTGCTATCATTGGTCAGTCTGACTCCTTGGTTCCAGCCGATCGCAAACTCTATGCATTGAGAGATGTTACCGGAACGGTTCCTTGTGTTCCCCTCATTGCCGCAAGTATTATGTCTAAAAAAATCGCTGCTGGCAGTGATAAAATCCTTTTGGATGTTACGGTAGGGAATGGAGCTTTTATGCACTCCGTCGAAGAAGCTAACCATTTAGCAGAATGGATGGTGAAAATTGGACGGCATTTTGGTAAAGAAACAAAAGCGATTTTAACAAGTATGGAGGAACCTCTGGGATATAACATTGGCAATAGTTTGGAAATCAAGGAAGCGGTGGAGTATCTTTTGGGTTATGGACCTGCCGATTTGAGAACTTTGACGGAGCATTTTGTTCTGAAAATGCTACAATTATCTGGTGACAAAAGAAGTGAGACTCAACTAATTACAATGATACGTAAGCAAATTCAAAATGGAAAGGCATTTGAGAAATTTGAACAAATGATTGAGGCACAAGGAGGAGATCGTTCGGTACTTTCGGACCCTAATTGGGGGTCGACGAAATCCGAAATCTGTGTTAAGGCTCAGAGTGCCGGATGGATTTCCGGTATTCAGACACGTAACCTAGGCAATGTAGTGGTTCAATTGGGCGGTGGGCGTCTTGTGAAAAATGCTCCCATCGATCCTATGGTTGGACTGCGTTTGCACGTTAAACTTGGGAGCAAAGTCGACATTGGTGATCCTTTAATCACCATGTACCATAAAAGCACAGAAAAGGATTTCACTACCGAGATAGCGAAGGGTATGTATGCGAATTTTGTCATTTCAGATCAAGCACCTCATTCTCACTCTGTGATTCTTGGCGAGGTAGGAGAGGATAAGGAGGAAACTGTATGAAGCCATACTGTATCATAACAGACGCTACCGCTGATTTGTCCCCCGAGATTGCCCTATCAAATGAAATCACAATCCTTCCTATGACGGTAACTTTTCAAGGAGGCGAAACCGTTTATAGTACGGAAGATGAAGAATTTATGCGTTCCGACTTTTATCAGAAATTACGCAATGGCGAAGTGGCGCTAACTTCTCAAATCAACATGTTTCAGTTCGTTAGCATATTTTCGAAGATTCTTGAACAGGGTACCGATATTCTTTATATTGCCTTTTCATCGGGCATGAGTGGAATGTATCTCGCAGCAATTAATGCAAGGGACGAGTTGTCTCCTCGTTGGCCGGAAAGCAAGATCGTCATCATAGACAGTTTAGCAGCCTCCAGTGGAGAGGGTTTGTTGGCTATTTCAGCAGCCAAATTGAAGAAGGCCGGAAGAACTTTGGAAGAAGTATCGGCTTGGGTAGATCAAAATAAACACTACTTAAATGCGTGGGTTACCGTTGATGATTTGATGTATTTAAAGCGGAGCGGTCGAATCACAACAACGGAAGCTTTTTTAGGAAGTGTATTGGGTGTTAAGCCAATCATTCATGTAAATCCAGAAGGTAAATTGGTGCCGGTAAAGAAAGTTAGAGGCAGAAAACAAGCCTTAAAAACCTTACTCGAAAGCATGACAGGGTTTGCACAAGGTTATGAAGATCAGACCATTTATATCTCACATGGTGATTGTCTTGAAGAAGCGCAAACTTTGGCTGCGATGATTCAAGAAAAATATAATCCTAAATCAGTAGAGCTGTTTTCCATTGGTCCGGTGGTGGGTTCGCATTCTGGGCCTGGTACTATAGCACTTTTCTTTTATGCAAATCACAAATCGATTCAAGGAGTGTAGTATGGCGAAAAAAGTACTAAAGTCAATTAAAAAAGAGAAACTTCCAGAAGAAAATCAGGTTTTTTTGGGTGTAGACTCTCAGTATGTTGCATTGTTCTTATATATTGGGAGCAGCGTAGTATACTTCTTTCAACCATCTCCGTTTGTACCTCTCATTATCTGGCTTCTGGGTTTATTGATCTTCCAATATTGTAAACAAAGTTTTTTAAGTTTCCATGCTTTGCAATCGTCTGCTATTAATCTCATAGCAGTTGTTCTGCGGTTTGGCAGCGCATATTTCACATCCCTTTTAATCAACCAGGTGGAAGCTTCCGGTGGTGGGGAAGAAGTATTGTTGGAACGTGCACAACAAATGGGATGGGTAACCATTGGAATCACGATATTTTTACTCCTAATCCAAATTTATGGAGCGGAAACAGCGTTGCGAGGTCTAAGGAAAAAGATTCCTGGGATTCATGCTCTTGGACGATTCATGGCAAAACTCTTTTTTGACGAAACTGAAGAAGAGGTATAAAAAAAGTCTGACAATCTCAGACTTTTTTTTCTTATCCACTTGACATATACGAACATAAGTATTATAATCCTTTCAAACGTTCGTATTAATACGAACGTTATAACAAAAAGGGGTTGATGGCGTTGGGAAATACTGCATCGGATGTATTAGCAATGGCACGCGAGAGAAAAGTGCGCTTTGTAGAATTGCAATTGATCGATATCCTTGGATCTCAAAAAACGGTTTCTATTCCTATCACACAATTGGAAAAAGCTTTAAACAATGAAATTGCGTTTGACGGATCATCCATTGAGGGATTTGTACGTATCAATGAGTCCGATATGTTATTATATCCGGATCTTGATACATTTGTGGTATATCCTTGGTTAAATGGTCATCAAACAACCGCACGGCTTTTATGTGACGTTTATAATCCCGACGGAGAGCCTTTTTTAGGTGATCCACGCGGGGTGTTAAAGCGTGTCGTTGCCAATGCAGCTAAAGAAGGATTTCAACTTTTTGCCGGAACAGAAGCAGAATTCTTTTTGTTTGAGCAAGGACCCAATGGGGGGCCAAGTGTAAACACGTTTGATCAAGGTGGATATTTTGATATGGCTCCAATCGATCGTGGGGAAGAAGCTCGTCGCGATATGGTTGTAACTCTTGAAGAAATGGGATTCTCCATTGAAGCGGCTCATCATGAAAATGCTCATGGTCAGCATGAAATTGATTTCAAATATGCAGGTGCAGTTGAGACGGCAGATAATATTGCTACGTTGAAAACAGTGGTCCGATTAGTAGCAAGAAGACATGGACTCCATGCTACCTTTATGCCAAAACCCAAATGCGGTGAAGCGGGCTCAGGAATGCATATTCATCAGTCGGTTTTTCGAAATGGCGAAAACTGCTTTTATGATGAAACACAACCGGATGGTTTGTCATCCTCGATTGAATCGTATATCGCAGGTATTATGGCTCATGCATCTGCTATGACAGCCATAACGAATCCCCTCGTCAACTCCTATAAACGTTTAGTTCCAGGCCATGAAGCACCGGTATATGTTGCTTGGTCCAAACGAAATCGTAGTCCGTTGATTCGTATTCCCAGTCGCCGTGGAATTGGCACCAGAATGGAATTGAGAAGTCCTGACAGCGCCTGTAATCCGTATTTAGCCTTAGCGGTTAGTATGAGCGCAGGATTAGATGGTATGAGGCAAGGATTAATCCCTCCTGCTCCAATCTCTGACAATATTTATGAATTGAATGAAGAACAAAGAATTAACCGCAACATTATTTCATTACCGGGGAATCTTGGAGAAGCCTTGCAGGTTTTTCAGCAAGATGAGCTGATAAGAAAAACGTTGGGAGAACATGTATTCAACCGTTTCTTAGCAGCCAAAAAACAAGAGTGGGATCTTTATTCTCAGCAAGTTCACGAGTGGGAACTTCAAAGATACCTTTGGGTGTTTTAATTCCTCACCCCCGATCCATAAACCGGACCGGGGGTGCTTTTTATGTTGGTTATAAGAAGCCACTGACGCGAATCGTTATTACAACAGAATTAAAGTTCAAAAAAAAGAAACATTAAGAAGGAGTTCAACCTCAATCGTCGAAACATTACTTTTAAGAATGCCATTTCAAAGATGCAAGAAAAGTTTTTCTTTGTGTTTGGAAAGAGACATCAAGAAAAGGAGGTGTCTTATGAAAAAAGTTTGGATCGTATTAGGACTGACGATATCGCTAGTTCTTGTTGTTGGTTTTGTAGGAGCTTACTATATGGGAGATTTCTTGTTCAGAAGCATGGCAAATATGGAGCAAATCGAGCAAATAGAACCTTCATCCTCTGAAAGCTCCGAAACAGCCGATGTAGAATCATTTATTTCATCTGTGAAAACGGAGGATAAACTTTCAATTGCACTTCTCGTTACGGGAAACTTGACCGGAGAGGATGTATCTACTTTATTTCAAATGGTGCTCGACGGGAAGCTAACACCTGATGAGAAAGAAGCTGCGATTGAACTATGTTATCAACGATTTTCTCCTGAGGATATAGAGAAAGTCAAAGCCTTTTATGATAAATATAAAGGTGCTATTTCGGTCGTACCTTAGATTTTCCGTATTGAAAGGACGATTTTATGGGTAAGCGGAAACAATGGGCATTGTTTTTCGGAGATGTATTTTTTCTCTATTTTTCAGGTCTATTAGCGCTGTTTTTAAGATTCGATGGAAGTCTAACGTGGACCAATGCTCAAGCATGGATCCTATCGGCTACTATGGCAGTGCCATTATTGGTCATAGCGAATCGGTTCTTTGGGCTTTACACTCGATTATGGGCGTATGCAACACTTCGAGATATGTGGCAAGTTGTCAAAGCGATGACTGTGCTGAGTTTTGTCTTGTACTTGATTATTAGACTTTTTCAGTTTCCAATCTCCTTAGGGGTCCAAGTGCTGATTTGGGGTATTTTGCTCTGTGGAGTGGCTGGTTTGAGATTGAGCCTAAAAGCAGTTCAAGAAAGATTGATTCATGCGCCAAAGTTTTCGCCACAAATGGAACGAACCTTAGTTATTGGAGCGGGTCTAGCAGGTCAGATGCTGGTCAAAGAATTGGAAAGGCATCCTGAAATGAACAGCCGCATCGTTGGATTTTTGGATGATGATACCAACAAACAAAAAATGTTTTTCTTAGGGTATGAGGTCTTGGGAGAAATCAGTGATTTACCCGAGGTCATTAAGAAAGAGGAAATCACACGCCTTATTTTAGCAATTCCATCGGCATCGGGGGACGTAAGCAGGAGGATTCGAGACCTAACCAAAGGTTTTAAATTGAAGATTCAAACGGTTCCTGCTCTTTATGATCTAGTTGGCAAGAAAGCAGCAATCAATGACTTAAGACCGATCCAACTTGAAGATTTATTGCGTAGAAAGCCGGTGCAGTTGGATCACAGCAATATGCTCCAAGTTTATGGAGGCAAAAGAGTCTTGGTAACGGGAGCCGGGGGATCTATCGGCTCAGAAATTTGTAGACAACTCATGGGATACGATATCGAAACGCTAATTTTACTCGGTCGAGGTGAGAATAGCATTTATCAAATTCATCGAGAATTACGAGAATTGAAGGATAAAGTTGGGTATGTAACGAAACTTGAAACCGTAATCTGTGACGTAAGAGATGCAGCAACCTTGAAACGGGCTTTTTCCAAATTCAAACCTCAAATCGTTTTTCATGCAGCAGCGCATAAACATGTTCCCTTAATGGAGCTTAACCCGAGTGAAGCGATTATCAACAACATCTTTGGAACCAAAAATGTAGCGGAAAACGCATTAGAGCATCAGGTGGAGCGTTTCGTTTTGATTTCTACCGATAAAGCGGTTCGTCCCACCAGTGTCATGGGAGCCAGTAAACGTGCAGCAGAGATGATGGTTGACCATTTAGTAGGTAAGGGAGAAACGAAATTTATCTCGGTTCGATTTGGTAATGTATTAGGGAGCCGAGGCAGTGTCGTACCGGTTTTCCTAAATCAAATCGAAAAAGGTGGTCCGGTTACGGTAACCGATGAACGTATGACTCGCTATTTTATGATTATACCGGAAGCAGTCGAGCTTGTTTTACAATCGGGTAGCTTAGGAAAAGGTGGCGAAGTTTTCGTCTTGGATATGGGTGAACCCGTGAAGATCGTAGAAATGGCGCGAGATTTGATTCGTTTTTCGGGATTCGAACCGGATGTTGACATTCCGATAAAGTTTACAGGTATGAGACCGGGAGAAAAACTATATGAAGAGTTGTTGACAGCAGAAGAAGGAACGATCGCTTCTCGCTATGAGAAACTATTCATCGCACAAAAGCGCGCGGTTGATGACGAAGCGTTAGAACGCATGCTTCAAAGGCTTAAAGTCATAGCTGCCCAAGAAAATATCGATAATGCTGAAGTGATTCGAATCATAATGGAAGCAACTGAAAAGGGCCGGTTAATCGATCCGATGCCTTTATCATCAGGGGGTAATGGGAATCACGATTCGCCAGCAGCTTAGAGTTTAATCATTCAACAATATTCGAAAAGAGGACGTAAAATGGAGTTGGATTTAAGAAAATTAATTGTTATCCTATGGGAAAAATGGTGGATTATCACGCTGTCTATCGTAGTAGCAGCGGTGATTACTTTTGGCTTTTTCTTTTTCTTTGTTGATCCGGTTTACACCTCGGAGTCGACGATGTACGTCTATAATTCCGAGACACGAACGACTGGCTCCATAACAACTGGCGATTTAACAGTCGCTCGAAACATGGTTTCAACGTATGTTGTCTTGTTGAAGAGTGATTCGGTACTAAGTGAAGTAGCAAGAATCACGAATTTTGGTTATACTCCTCTCCAAATCAAGAAGATGATTAAGGCTTCCGCTGAAAATAATACGGAAGTCATGCGAGTCACGGTCGAGAATACAGATCCCGTTCATGCTCAGGCCATTGCGAACACACTATTAGATGTCGGTGCAGAAAAAATCGTGAATGTTATGAAGGCAGGCTCGGTAGAGATCATTGATTCTGCTAAACTGCCGACCTCTCCTTCGGGACCCAATATCCTGCTCAATACTGTGATTGGAGCTATGTTAGGATTAATGATTTCAGTGATGGTCATATTACTTTTAGAAATGTTTGACACCAAGGTCAAGTCCGAAGAGGATCTTAAGGAACTTTTCAACATCCCGATTTTAGGGGTTATCCCAAGTTTCTCACCGGGGTCATCTCGAAAAGGGGGTTACGGCGATGATTAATAGTATCATCAATAGCAAAAGAAAAGAAAAATCCAATACTAGATTGGACTTAGTTCTATCACCACAAACTCCATTTTCGGTGGTTGAGGCGTATAAATCTGCCCGAACAAACTTTATGTTTTTATTGAGTGATAGTGGAAAAAAAGAAGTGGTGTTTACCAGCGCAATTTCAGAAGAAGGTAAAACCACTACTTGTATCAATTTGGCGATTACGTTCGCACAAACCGGTTCTCGTATTCTAATTATTGATGCTGATATGAGAAAACCAAGAATTCATCGGCTCATGAAAATTCCCTCAACACCGGGGCTCAGTGATCGTCTTGGTAATTTAACCAAGCAAGAATGTGTCTACGCAACCAGTTTTGAAAACGTATTTGTCTTACCTGCAGGAACCATACCGCCAAATCCGGCTGAATTATTGGCTTCCGAGGCGATGAGACGACTGTTAACGGAATTAAATGAGTCTTTTGATTATATTTTTATTGATACTCCACCGGTAGACGTTGTTACTGATGCTGCTGTTTTAGCCAGCCGGTTACATGGTTTGATTTTGGTTGCTCGTCAAGGATATAGCCGGAAAGAAATCATGCAATCCGCGGTAGCTGCTTTGGAACAAGCTGGGGTCAACATTTTGGGAATATTGCTCAATGATGTGAATACCGATAAGTTTTCCGGACGATACCGCTATAGTGGGCGGTATCATAATTATGGACGTTATAGTTATTCCGACCATGATCAAAAAGCGGAGGAAGAGTCTTGAAAAGAATAGACTTTCACGCTCATGTATTACCTGGAGCGGATCATGGGAGTAAAGATCTGCAGGTTTCTCTTAAACAACTGCAAGGAGCGAAAAATGTAGGTGTAGATACGATAGTTGCTACGCCTCATTATTATGGTTGGAAACAGGATTTGTCGGAGTTTAGAAAGTCTCGCAAAGAAACCTGGGAACTACTTCAACCCGAAGCTGAAGCATTGGGAATTCAGGTTATCCCAGCGGCTGAGGTCACTTTATACCAAGAGCTTCCGGAACTTCCTTCTTTAACTGAACTGACAATCCCCAATACTTCTTATTTGTTGTTAGAAATGCCGATGGAATCCTGGGGAAATTGGGTTTATACAGCCATTGAAAAGATTATTAGTGTTCATAAAATTTTACCAATTATTGTTCATGTTGACCGATATCCGGAAAAAGAAGTCGAAAAACTGTTGGACTGGAATTTGGTTTATCAAATCAATGTTGAGGCATTTCAAAGCATTTGGAAACGTAGGAAATTCGTTCAATGGGTTCAACAAGAAAGAGTACAACTCATTGGTAGCGATGTTCATGGCGACGACGGCAAGGATTATGTGGCTTTTGATAAGGCTTTGAAGTTAATCGGGAAATCAGAAGACCTTTTAATGAGGAATGCACGAAGGATCATTGAGGGAAAAGAAATATAAAACTGGTTGGAACATAGTGTTCCAACCAGTTTTTTCATAGTTACCTTTGAAATTGATAACCAATCTCAAAAGCCTTGATGTTTAAATCTAAATATTTGGGAGGAATTACCGTTTTCAGGGCGTCCAGCCATACATCCTTTGGTGTTTCAGTCCAAGTGGCGGCTACGGTTCCCATTAGAATAATATTCATAACACGAAGGTTCCCTAATTCCAAAGCTAACTGAGTAGCTGGGATTTTCTTGACATGAGGAGTAAATTGTAACAGTGCTTGTTCGATATCTGCGGGATATTTTGCTTTGCCTGTCACGACCGGCATTGGGGAGATTTCTAAGTCGTTATAAACGATGGAGCCCTGAGGTTTCAACAGGGGGAGATAGCGTTGAGCTTCCAATTTTTCGAAGGAGATGATGTCATCGGCTTCTCCGTTTTCAATCAAGGGTGAATAGATTTTATCTCCAATCTTAATTTGGGTTACAACGGAACCGCCTCTTTGAGCCATACCGTGGATTTCGGACATTTTCACATCCATCTTCATGTTGAGCGCCACTTGAGACAATACTTTTGCTGCTAAAATGGTTCCTTGACCACCGACTCCTACTAAGATGATCGTTCGTTTCATAGCTATTTCACTTCCTTTACAATGGCTCCGAATCGGCATAATTGGCTACAAACGCCACAGCCAACGCATAAAGTAGGATCAATAACGGTGTGTTTCCCATTAAAGCTCATGGCAGGGCAACCAATCCTTAAGCAGGCCTTACAAGCAACACATTTGTCGGGTAAAATATGATACTTTTCTGTCAACGTTTTGCTGATTAGAGCACATTCGCGTTTGACGATAATCACACTCAGTTCGCGAACGGCCATTTCTTCGCTGATGATTTTCTTAAGGTTTGCTAAATCATAAGCATCGACGGTTTGAACTCTTTTTACACCAAGCGCTCGAATAATCGCTTCGAAATCAAGCTTCGGAGAAGGTTGACCGTTAAGCTGGAGCCCGGTTCCGGGGTTTTGTTGATGACCTGTCATGGCAGTGATGCTGTTATCCAGTAATAAGATTGTATTGGTGCCACCATTATAAACTTGATCGACCAAGCCAGTCATACCGGAATGGAAAAAGGTTGAGTCCCCAATGACAGCAACAATTTTTGATGCAAGCTCAGGATGAACTTTTTCCATCCCTAAAGCCATGGGAATAGAAGCTCCCATGCAAATAGTGGTGTCCATTGCATCAAGGGGAGATAATGCGCCTAAAGTGTAGCAGCCAATGTCTCCTGTTACGATTGCTTTTAAATCACGTAAGGTATGGAACACGCTTCTATGAGGACACCCAGGGCATAATACCGGTGGCCGCACTGGAGATTCAGGAGCATCCTGCGCTTTCGGCGAGGAAATGCCTAAGATTTTTTCTCTCAAAATCGAGGGAGACAATTCACCGATTCGAGGTAGTAAATCTTTGCCATAAAATGGGATGCACCCGGCACTTCCTATGCAAGGAATACTGGCTGCACTGATTTGTGTTTCCATGAAGGGTTCAAGTTCTTCTACAACCCAAAGCTCTTCAACCTCTTCGGCGAATTGACTAATCAGCTTCATTGGTAAGGGATTGGTGCATCCTAATTTCAGAACTGAAACATGAGGAAGGGCTTCCTTCACATACTGATAACAAATCCCACTAGTAATGATACCCAAGCTTCGATCTTGAAGTTCCATGCGATTGATTGCCAAAGTATCGTTATGTGCCTCTAGTTTTTCCAACTTGGCTTCAAGGCTAACACGCAAATTTCTGGCATTTGCCGGTAATGTAACATTTTTTGAAAAATTCTTCTGATATGGTCGCACCGCAGGTTGAATAGGTTCTTCCAGGTGAACCAACCCTTTGGTATGAGCAACTCGGGTGGTGATTCTTACCATAAACGGCATATCAAATTGTTCTGATAATTCAAATGCTAATTTCACGAAATCCTTACATTCCTGACTATCACTGGGTTCTAATAAGCCGATTTTAGCAAATTTTGCGTATAATCGATTATCTTGCTCATTTTGAGAACTATGCATTCCCGGATCGTCTGCAGAAATTAAGACAAATCCCCCATTGACGCCTGTATAAGCAAAAGAGAACAAAGGGTCTGCCGCAACATTGACTCCCACATGTTTCATTGAAACCATGGTTCGACCCCCGCCAATGGAGCCGCCAATTGCTACTTCTATAGCGACTTTTTCATTGGCTCCCCACTGGGAGATAATGCTTGGATATTGAGCAACATTTTCGAGTATTTCTGTACTGGGCGTTCCGGGATACGCAACCGCCAAATGGACTCCGGCTTCAAAAGCTCCACGAGCTATGGCTTCATTCCCGGACAAAAGAACCGTTGACATTGATGAATCCTCCTCTATCTCTTTTTGACGTACCAAATAATAATTCGCTGTAAGTCTTAAAACTCCTGCTCAAAGTCGAGATTATTGAAGGGATTCAAACCTTCTAAATCGAAAGTACAGCTACTTAAAGGAGTGAAAATCGATGACTGTGAATTTTAAATATAAGAAGGACGAAATTTCGGGTGACGTGACCCGAGGAAAGATCTTAGGAGAGATTATGCCGAACATGTGTGAGGTGTTACAAAATCCAACCGAAGAGATTTACAGAGCATTACGAAATCCAATTGCAACTCAACCCTTGTTAGAGTTGGCTATTGGCAAGAAAAAAGTAGCAATCGTAATCAGTGATCAAACGAGACCGGTTAAGACCAGAATTTTACTCCCCCCTTTGATTGATACTTTGCAACAAGCAGGAATTTCGAGGAATCAAATTTCTATAATAGTCGCCTTGGGCATTCATCGTGCTCTATCTGAAGCTGAATTGAGCCGGTTAGTCGGAGAAGATATTTTTTCATCGATCTCTGTTTTCAATCATGACCCCGACGATGTGGTTCACCTCGGTCATACGACGCGTGGGACTCCTCTTGAAATCAATCGTCATTTTATTGAAGCAGATTTAAGAATCTGTACTGGAAACATTGATTTGCACTTTTTTGCCGGATATGCAGGCGGCGCAAAAGCAGTAATGCCTGGCTTATCAACACGCAATGCTATTGCCAATAATCATAAAATGCAACTAAGCCCTAACGCGCAAAGCGGAGTGCTCAACGGAAACCCTGTTCGTGAGGACATTGATGAAGCGGGTAAAATCATTGGTATCGATTTTATACTCAACTTGGTTCAAAATGAAGAGAAAGAGATTATTGCGGTTTGTGCCGGCGATGTCATTGAAGCTCATCGTTATGGCTGCAAAATCATTGATCAAATGTATAAAATTTCACTAAAAGAGAGAGCAGATGTTGTAATTGCCTCAGCCGGCGGGGATCCTAAAGATGTGAACCTTTATCAAGCACAGAAATCCCTGGATAACGCCGCACACGCCGTGAAACCAGGCGGGATTATCTTTCTGATAGCTGCCTGCGGAGAAGGATACGGTGAGAGCATTATGGAGCAATGGCTACTCGAGGCTAATGGAAATCCCGATGTAGTACTGGAACGCTTAAGTAAAGAATTTGTCTTAGGAGGTCACAAAGCGGCGGCGATTGCCAGAGTAGCTAAGAAGGCCCAGATTATTTTATTGTCTGAAATGTCAGATCAAAAGACGATAGATGCCTTCATGAAACCGGTGAAAAGTTTTACCGAGGGTATTGATTTGTGCAAACTGCAGCCAGACAAAACGGTTTGGTTGATGCCATATGCCTGTTATACCTTACCCGAGGAGGAAATCACATCATGATGTTAGCCGATGTTTTTTCCGAGAATGGATTACTGGCAAAGCGCTTACCGGGGTATGAATACCGGGAGGGGCAGCTCCTTATGGCGGAATCGGTTCTAGAATCTCTACGAAGCAACAAGCCACTAGCAGTCCAAGCGGGAACGGGGTTGGGGAAAACCTTTGCTTACCTAGTTCCGGCTTTGCTTTATGCCATAGAAGAAGGGAAAAAAGTCGTCATCTCTACCGCTACCTTGCAATTACAGACCCAACTGATCAAAAAGGATATTCCATCCATTGAAGAGGTTTTGCAGGACCAATTATCTTTTAAAACAGCCTTAGTGAAAGGACGAAACAACTATCTTTGTATTCGAAAGCTAACAGCTTTTGCACAAGCGAACCTACAAACTCCTTTGTTTCGAGACCCGGGAGATGCACCAATTTGGACAAAACTTCTCGACTTGTTTTATGAAGATACGTTAATCAATGGAGACAAAGACGAGATTCCTTTTCGGATCCCTGAGACTTTGTGGACAGAGGTCGGTGCAGAAGCTGAATTGTGCATGCGAGGAAGATGCCCTTTTTATCATGATTGCTACTTTTACAAAGCCAGGTTATTACAGAAAGAGGCAAATCTTCTCATTACCAATCATGCTTTGTTTTTTGCAGATTTGGCGGTGCGTCAAGAAAACGCGTATCAAGACGATGTAGAAAGTGTTTTAGCATCATATCAGGCAGTCATTTTTGATGAAGCGCAAAATACTGAAGATTACGCAACCGATCATTTTTCCAGCGATTTTTCATACGGCCGACTATTACACTTTGTTTTATCAGTCCGAAACGCATTGCGACCGGCGGGGCTTCTTCACTGGCCCGATGAACAAGATTTTTTGCGCATTGATGGTTTATTAGAAACGATTTTGAGACGGAGCGCCGACTTCTTATTCGGTTTAGCAGAAAAATGGTCCGATAAAACAACCCGGATTATAGCAAAAGAACCGATACAGGAGTCTATTTCTCCGGATCTGGTTCAACTGGAGCAAGAGTTGACATCGCTTTCAGAGATTGCTACAACGGAAGAACAGAAGATGTTGTTGCAAGGGTATCGCATGAGATGTCAGATTATTTTGACGGAATTAATTCAATGCTGTTCTTTAGCCGATCTTTTAGGGTATGCTTATTGGTTTGAAAACCCACAGCAGAGCGAGCTTAGATCCCTCCGTCTCGCTTGTGCTCCCATCTCTTTAGCAGATTTAATGCAAGAAGGTTTGTTTTCAAGGGTGGCAGTTGTCATGACTTCAGCAACCCTAGCCAGCGAACTACTGAGCCGAATGGGGATGGTACAGCCCCAGTATTTACGGATTGACTCCCCCTTTCGCTATGATTTGCATGCTCGGTTGTATTTACCCATGGATGGTCCTGAACCTACTGCTGCCAAAACAGATGAATTTCATAGGTATGTGGCACAACAGATTTTGGAATTAGTTTCAATCAGTAAAGGAAGGGCGTTCCTTCTTTTTACATCGTATCGTTCCATGGAGGACGTTTATCAAATGTGTTATCAAAAGTTGGAGGAGTGGGACTATCTAACTTTAAAGCAGGGGGATCTGCGAAGGGAAGAGATGATCAAACGGTTTAGTGAGCACGGACATGCAGTGCTGTTCGCCGTAGCCAGCTTTTGGGAAGGTGTCGATATTCAAGGAGAGGCCTTAAGTTTGGTTGTCTTAGTTAAATTACCTTTTGCAGTGCCGACGGAACCAATTTTGCAAGCTCGCATGGAAGCACTACAAAGAGAAGGACGAGATCCGTTTTCTCACTATTCAGTCCCGCAGGCTTCACTAAGACTGAAGCAAGGGTTTGGACGGCTGATTCGCTCGAAAACTGATACCGGTGTGATCGCGGTTTTAGATAAACGTATACGTAGCAGAAGTTATGGTCGTCGATTCCTAAGAGATTTACCACCCGCCCCAATCATTGACACGACGGAGGAAGTCGCTCGATTCTTTCATGATATTGAGCATGATCGAGTATTGACCAAAAAAACCGTCACTTCGTTCGATATTGATGATGACTTAAAAATCAAAAAGCGAAGGAGTCGGAGTAAACGATGAGTATTGCTCGTTTTCATGGAAAAATCGTTAAAGGCAAAGGGTTAGGTAGAACCGTTGGGATGCCGACTCTCAATCTACAGTGGAACCCCATTGAGGAAGAAAACCTTCCCGCTTATGGCGTGTATATCAGCAAACTAACAATGGGACATAATGAGTATTATGGTGTTACAAACTTCGGGTATCGACCTTCCGTAGACAATGAAGAGCAAATAACACTGGAAACTTTTCTCATGGATTTTGCGGGGGAGTGTTTAGATATTGAAGCAGAAGTTGAGCTCTTGAGATTCCTTCGACCTACGCAAAAAAAATCTTCACTGCAGGAAGTAAAGTTGCTAGTGGAAAAGGATATGGAGGAAGCTAAAATTTGGCTTTTACTCAATCTGTAAAAAAAGCTTGCCAAGTAAATTGAATCTATGATAAGATACATAGGCATCGCGCTAGATGGAGTGGGTTGCGGCACTCTGAACCGGAACGCTTAATCGGATCGAATGCCTGTTACTAGGGTTTTATCATAGAATTCGGTTTCTCAATAGATGTTGACCTCGGGCCTCGCACGACGTTGCGCTGTGAACCTCGCTAGGACCGGAAGGTAGCAACGATAAGCAGTTTGCGCGGGTGATGCGAGTCGTCTGAGTGAGTCTATTGTTCGAAACGCGGTCGAAAGCAAAGCAACAAGGGCAGGGCGCGGTGCTTTTTGAAAAAAACTTGAGTCAACCCTTTGGTTGGCTCTTTTTTCTTGCCTTTTTACTTAGAATCTTGTATGCTAATAGGAGAAATTCCAACGGTGAAAGGGGTTTACGGAACGTGAAAACAGATTCGACCATTTTACGTCTCAAAGAACTGATTCAGTGCAAAACAGTATCCAGCAATACCCTTGAAAAAATCGATTTCAATGAATTTTTTCGATTACATCGAATTCTGGAACAACAATATCCTTTAATTCACCAAGTATTAACGAAAAAGGTCATCGGGAAGGCGAGTCTGTTGTACCATTGGCCTGGAAAAGATCCAACAATTAAACCCTTTCTCTGGATGGCCCATATCGATGTTGTTCCGATTGGCGATGAAAGCCAATGGAGCCATGGCGCATTTTCCGGGGATTTAGCCGATGGGTACCTTTGGGGACGCGGTACTGCAGACACAAAATGTCTAATCTCTGTGCAAATGGATGCGATTGAAGAATTAATTGCGGAAGGATATGTTCCCCCACAAGATATTTATTTGTTTTATGGCCACAATGAGGAAATTGTAGCAGTTGGGGATCGTTCGGGGGCACAGCTTGCTATGGAGCAGCTCCAGGAACAGGGAGTGATTTTAGGGTGTGTCTTAGATGAAGGGGGTTCCATAGTCAAAGGTAGTACAATGGGAATCGAAAAACCGATTGCTGTCATTGGCGTCAGCGAAAAAGGCAGTGTTCACGTAGAGCTGACGGTTCGCGATAAAGGCGGTCATTCAAGTACACCTGAGAAAACAACAGCCTTGAGTCGTGTGGCACGCGCAGCCATTGCAGTGGAGGAACATCCTATGCCGGTGCGCTTGCTGCCTGTCGTTTCCGATATGCTAAAAACCTTGTCACCCTATATGGGGGTTCTAAAACCCCTTCTTAACAGTCCGAATCAAACATGGCCCATGTTGCATAAAGCTTTGGAACAAAAAGCCATGACCAATGCGATGATTCGCACGACGTTTGCAGTGACAATGGCTCAAGGGAGTGCTCAAGCGAATGTTCTGCCCGAGACCGCTTCGGTAGTTATCAATTGCCGAGTACTTCCGGGCGATACCATGGAAAGTACATTGCAGCACATTCGGGAAAATATTGGTGAGGGAGTAGAAGCACGAATTCTATCGGGGAAGAATCCTTCTCCTATATCTCCTACTAATACCCCTCTCTTTTCGCTATTACGTTCTCTTGCTCAAGATTTGCAAAGCGATGCCTTAGCTACGCCGTATTTAGTAATGGGAGGAACCGATTCAGCAAAATTCTACCCCATTTGTGAAGCGGTTTACCGATTCTCTCCCTTTTATTTTGATGAAAACACAATGGCAGGAGTTCACTCTGTCAACGAAAGAATCCCTGTAGAGGGGTTTAGCAAAGCGGTTCAATTCTATAAAAAATTCGCTCTACATTACAGAGGCAGTTTGAGCTAACAAGAATCATCTGTCTTTCACTTTTGGTTTCTTCGTGGTATAATAGATTAATAATAATTGCGAAAGGAGAGGGATTATGGCATATTTAGCCCTGTATCGTCAGCATAGACCCAAGCTATTAGATGATGTCGTTGAGCAAGCGCACATTGTCAAAACACTCTCCAATGCAATTACTGAAAATCGATTGAGTCATGCCTATTTATTTGCCGGGCCGAGGGGAACCGGTAAGACGACGATTGCTAGAATTTTGGCACGTTCGCTTAATTGTGAACAAGGACCAACTTTATATCCTTGTGGCATCTGTTCTTCCTGTAAGAGTATTGATCAGGGTACCTCCATGGATGTAAGAGAGATCGATGCAGCTTCAAACAGAGGCATCGATGATATCCGAAACATTCGTCAAACATTGCAATATATGGCAGATTCAAGATATAAAATGTATATCATTGATGAAGTTCATATGCTAACGGATTATGCTTTCAATGCTCTATTAAAAACTCTTGAGGAACCTCCGGCAAATACTCTCTTTGTTTTGGCTACAACTGAAGCCCACAAGGTGCCACTCACGATTTTGTCACGCTGTCAACGCTATGATTTCAGACGCATTAGCAGCAACGGAATTATTCAGGAAATCAAAAAAATCGCTAAAGAAGATCAGTTTAAGGTAAGCGAAGATGCATTGAAAACATTAGCAGTCCGAGCTCAGGGGGGAATGCGAGATGCGTTATCCTTGCTTGATCAGTGCTTATCTTTTGCGGGGAACCAAGTGAGTTTAGAAGACGTTCTAACTGTGTTAGGGTCGGTTGATCGCCAAACCTTATTAGCTTCGATTCAAGCCATGCTCTCGGGAGATATCCCTAGTCTCCTGCAACACTTGGATTTGATTGAAAACGAAGGCAAAGACTTGATACAGTTCCTACAGGATGTATTGCAGCAATTAAAAGAGTGGTTGATCGAAAAATCACCTTTCGAAAATCTGAATATGGAGCAAATCATTGATTTACTCCATATTTTAGCTGCTGCTGAATGGGAAATGAAACAATCGACTCAACCTCGTTTGACCTTGGAGTTAGCGATGTTTCGGGCAGGTGAGATTTATAAGTCAGGAGATCGCATCTCTGCTTTGGAAGCCAAAGTACGATCCTTGGAACTACGACTGCAGAAGAGCCCTTCGATTGAATTTGTAGCTCCCTCACCTACAATGCCGGTATTGGAATCTAAACTTGAACCGGAGTCTGAACTTGAGTCTAAACCTGTTTTTGAACCGGTGGTCACTCACGAGCAGGAAGCCATAGGTGAAGAAGATACAAGGACTGAAAGTATCACTCCCACAACGATCGAGGATGCTTCACAGATTCACATAAAGTGGGATGAGATTATGACTCAGATTTTTAAAGAGAAAATCTCAGCCCATGCTATTTTGAAACAAGGCAAGATTTTCCGCTCTCTCGAGAATAGCGTCGAAGTCCTGTTTCAAAATGACTTCCACAAAAAAATTATGGAAAAGGAAGACAATCGGCAAGCGATTGAACGAGCATTGCTGACCCAAATGGGAAAGCCGATTCGATTTGTTCCCATATTAGCCAAAGATGTGTCAAACGGAGCTCCCAAAGAGAGCGCACCCAGTCAAGAAGATTGGTTAGTACAAGCAGCACTTCAAATTGCAGGAAAGGAAAAAGTTGAATTCAATCCTCAAAAACAAATGAGAAACGTTAAGAATTGAAAGGAAGATCAAGAATGCGAAGCGGAAAAAACAAAGGATTCCCTGGTGTGGGTGGCGGTAATATGCAACAGCTTTTGAAACAAGCTCAAAAAATGCAAGCACAAATGCAGGAAGATATGGAGAAGCTGCAGGAAGAAATGAAGTCCCGCACTGTAGATGCCACAGTGGGTGGTGGTGCAATTCAGGTTGTTTTTACAGGGGAAAAAGTACTGCAATCCATTACCATCAAACCGGAAGTTGTTGACGCCGACGATGTGGAAATGTTACAAGATTTGCTCTTAGCCGCTATTAACGAAGGTTTGAGAAAAGCCCAGGAAATGTATGATAAAGAAATGGAAAAAGTCAGTGGCAGTTTAAAGATGCCCGGAGGACTATTCTAGAAACATAATTATAAAGGGAGAGGATGTCAATTGTTTACCTTTGGTGACTCTATGACCCGGTTGGTTTCTCAATTGAGTCGTCTACCCGGTATAGGACCCAAAACCGCACAGCGGTTAGCGATGCACATTATACAAATGGATGAAGCAAAAGTTCGAGACCTTTCGAAAGCGATTCTTGAAGCGAAAGAGAAAATGAAATATTGTTCTGTTTGCTGCAATTTGTCAGACAGCGATCCTTGCAGTATTTGTCAAGATGATAAGCGCGATCAAACGATCATTTGCGTTGTGTCAGATCCGAGAGATGTCATGGCAATGGAAAAAACGCGAGAATACCGCGGATTATATCATGTACTTCATGGAGCAATTCAACCCAATGAAGGGATTGGACCCGAAAAATTGAAAATTCGAGAACTCCAAATCCGATTGTTCGATGGAAAAGTACAGGAATTAATTCTTGCCACCAATCCCAACATTGAAGGTGAAACCACAGCATTGTATTTATCACGTTTGGTGAAACCCGCCGGACTCAAAGTAACAAGAATTGCTCGAGGTTTGCCGGTTGGAGGAGATTTGGAATATGCAGACGAAATCACCTTATTAAAAGCACTGGAAGGTCGAAGAGAAATATAATTTTTCAACAGAACAACGCGAAGGGATGGGTTGGCATGGAGACGAGAGAAGAATTCTTAAGAGAGCAAGATCTGTTTGTTTTGAAACCCATGGCAAAAAGCCATATACCGGAAGTTGCTACGATTGTTGCTGAAAACGAAGTCTTTCAACGCTATCACTATGAATACCCCAGAATTGTTGAAATGTTAGAGAATGCACTTTTGAGTGATGATACTTTACTGATTGCATTCGAGGGTGAAATTGTTCGTGGAGTCGTATGGTTGCAAGAAAAGGCGGTTTTTGGGTTGAGTTCTTATGTGAAGTTGATTGCGGTTGATTCAAAGGAGCAAGGTCGCGGAATCGGTCAATTACTCATGACTGCGGCAGAGGCGGTTTCACAAAAACATGGAACGAATTTATTTGTTTTGACTTCCGTCGATAATTTCAATGCCCAAAAATTTTATCGTCGTTTGGGGTATGAAACTATCGGTGTTATTCGAGATTATGTTTATTCCGGTATCGATGAATTGATGTTACGAAAAACATGGGGAAGTATTCGACGAGAATAGCACGCTTGACCTTTCCTGACCTTTGTGGTATACTACAACTAATCACAATTTGATGATTGACTTAAAGGTCAAGGAGGTATGAATTATGAATATACAAAACAATTTAGTTCCTATTGTCATTGAACAATCCAGCCGTGGAGAACGCTCTTACGATATTTTTTCACGCATGCTTCGTGATCGTATTGTTTTCCTAAATGGTGAGATCAATATGTATTCTGTGAATTTGCTTATCGCTCAACTTCTCTTCTTAGAAGCGGAGGATCCGGAAAAAGAAATCAATATCTACATCAATTCTCCCGGAGGAGAGGTCTATTCGGGAATGGCACTATATGATACAATCCAATATCTAAAAGCCCCTGTAAACACGATTTGTGTTGGGCTTGCAGCATCAATGGCTGCTGTTATTTTGGCTTCCGGTAAGAAAAGAATGGCTTTGACCCATTCGAGGATTTTGATTCATCAACCATTGGGGGGGACTCAAGGCCAAGCAGCTGATATCAAAATTCAAGCTGAAGAGATTTTAAGAATTCGACAAATGTTGAACGAGGTTTTAGCGAAACATACTGGCCAAGAAATCAGTGTTATTGAAGCAAGGACAGATCGAGACAATTATTTTTCAGCGGAAGAAGCGAAGGCCTTTGGGTTAATCGATCAAGTTTTTGATAACAGAAAATAGACGAGCAAAAGAGTCACTTCACAGGAAGTGACTCTTTTTTTGAGGGAGGAAAAACCAATTGCTTACCGAAATGATAATTAAGAATAGATGGAGGTGGAGCAATGTTAGATATCGGTCAAAAATTTGTAGAATTTACGAAATATCAGTATCAAACTGAACCTTCCGACCAAAACAAGGGGTTACCACAACCTCCTTTGGCGGATGCTTTACCGGAAGGCGTAGCGTTCATTAAGCTGCCCAAAGTAGAAGATTGTCAAGTTGAATCGGTGGATTTACTGACAGCAATCAATCGAAGAGTGAGCACACGTAAATACGATCCCAAACCTTTAACCTTGGACGAACTCTCCTATTTGCTTTGGTGCACACAAGGAGTAAAGCAGGTCACAACGAGGCCTGCGACGTTACGAACGGTACCCTCGGGCGGTTCACGTCATCCTTTTGAAACAATTTTGTTCATCCAAAGGGTGGAAGGATTACGTCCTGGCTTGTATCGCTATTACGCCTTGGATCATTGCTTAGCAGAGCTCGATTGCTCCAAAGACTGGACCGAGACTTTAACATCGGTTTGCAGAAATCAGGGAATGGTTCGAAGCTCAGCGGTTACTTTTTTCTGGGTTGCTGTAACCTATCGTACGATATGGCGATACGGGGCGAGAGGGTATCGGGATCTTTATTTGGATGCCGGGCATGTCGGTCAAAATCTTTATTTGGCATGCGAAGCCATGCAAGCAGGTTGCTGTGCGATAGGGGCTTATGATGATGATCTGTTGAGCCAGTATTTGCAAATCGATGGAGTTGAGCGGTTCCCGATTTACGTGGCAACCGTTGGAAAGAAATAAGGAGGTATTTTCATGCACAAACGATTACAGGTTTTACGAATTGGCCCAACCTTTATGGAGTATACAAAATATAAACACCAACTCGACAAAACAGACCAGGTCAAGCAATTACCGCAACCCGAATTGACAGACCCAACTCCGGAGAATCTTCCCATTTTTGACTTACCGGCACCAGGCGACTTACAGGTGGGGAAAGTGGACCTCAGTGAGGCGATTAACCGACGTGTTAGTCTTCGTAAGTATGCCGAAAAACCTTTGACTCTTATGGAACTTTCATACTTGCTATGGTCAACACAGGGCATCAAAGAGATAACAAATCGCCCGGCGACCTTAAGAACAGTTCCTTCGGCGGGTTCTCGGCATTCCTTCGAAACCTATTTATTGGTTAATCGTGTAGAGGGATTACAACCCGGGTTGTATCAGTATTGTGCTCTTGATCATAAACTTGCTCTACATTCGACTGCAGACACCTTAGCAGAGGATTTGACCAGAGTCTGTCATCGCCAAGGTATGGTGAGAAATTCTGCTGTGACCTTCTTCTGGGCTGCTGAAATTTACCGAAATGTATGGCGCTATACGGAAAGAGCCTACCGCTATATTCATTTAGATGCTGGACACGTGTGTCAGAATCTTTATTTGGCATGTGAGGCCATCGACTCAGGCTGCTGTGGAATTGCTGCTTTCGATGACGACGAGCTAAGTCAATTATTGGGAATCGACGGCATTGATCGTTTTCCGGTTTATCTAGCTACAGTCGGTAAAAAAGATTAAATGAGGGCAGCGGGTTCTTATAAAGAGCCCGCTCGCTGGTTATTAGGAGGGATCCGATGCGTCAGATCGATGTTTCTGAGATTGTTAAGAGTGTTTCAGAGCTATGTATGGAAGCAAATTTCGACTTGAATACCGATATTGAAGAAGCCCTATATGTAGCCCAACAACAAGAAGATAACGACCGAGCGAAAAGTGTTTTAGCAAATCTTCTTAAGAATGCAGAGATTGCCAAAATGGAGCGTTTGGCTATGTGCCAAGATACCGGTATGGCGGTTGTGTTTCTTGAATTAGGACAAGAGATCTATCTCACAGGAGGAAACCTGGAAGATGCGATTCACAAAGGGGTTCGGTTAGGGTATCAGCAGGGCTATTTGCGAAAATCGGTTGCCCATCCCATTACTCGAGTCAACACAGGTGATAACACACCAGCAATCATTCACCTTAGAATTGTTCCTGGACAGCAGCTAAAGATTACAGTAGCTCCGAAAGGATTTGGCTCCGAAAATATGGGGAGTTTGACCCTGCTTGTTCCTGGTGATGGTCTCGATGGTATTAAAAAGGCAGTCATTGATACGGTGAAAAGAGCTGGCAGTAACCCTTGCCCTCCCATCATTGTTGGTGTCGGTATTGGTGGTACCATGGAATACTGCACCTACTTAGCAAAAAGAGCATTGTTACGCAAGGTGGGGGGATTTCATAAAGAAGAAGACATTGCTTCGCTAGAAAAAGAGCTTTTGCTCAAAATCAATCAACTCAGGATAGGTCCTCAGGGATTTGGCGGTCGAACTACCGCTCTGCATGTTGCAATTGAATATGCACCCACTCATATAGCCGGATTACCGGTCGCAGTGAACATTGGTTGTCATGCAACAAGACATAAAACAAGAACGTTATAGGAGGCGATGAAACTTGAAGAGAATTGAATTGCCTTTGACAGAAGAAATCGCTCTCCAACTCAGAGCCGGAGATGAGGTACTTCTCTCGGGCTGGATCTATACCGCAAGGGATGCCGCGCATCAGCGTATGATCGAAGAGGTGAATCAGGGAAAAGGATTACCTTTCAACTTGCAAAACCAAGTGATTTACTATGCGGGTCCGGCTCCTACACCCCCCGGAAAAGTGATTGGTTCTATTGGACCTACGACTAGCTCAAGAATGGATCGATTCACACCAATGTTATTATCTCATGGTCTTCGCGGAATGATTGGGAAGGGTACTCGAAGTAAAGAAGTTATGCAAGCCATTGAAGCGCATAAAGCGATTTATTTTGCTGCTCTGGGAGGCGCTGCGGCGTTACAAGCGCAGGCCGTTGAAAAAGTAGAAATAGTAGCCTATGAAGAACTTGCATCCGAAGCAATTCGTAGGCTCTTTGTGAAAGACATGGCTGTTTACGTAGCAGTCGATTGTTTTGGTGCCAGTATTTATTCTGGTGATTAACCAACAAGGAATGACATAGTATGGAAGAAACAACACGCGCTCATCAGGAATTACAACTTTTGCTCGCATTTTTACCTCAAGAACTCCAAAAAGAATTAGCTGCCGAAGAATTAGGGGACCTCATAGAGATTGTTATGGACCTGGGTAGAATTCCCGAAGCAAGGTTTCCAGACCGATATCGATATTTAGGGAATCAACTTGTTTCAAAAGAAGATTTAACTTCGGTTATTCGTCACTTGGGAAGTTTTGGCGATGATAATCGTGCAGGGATTGAACGAACCTTACATCGAATTTCAGCAATCCGTAATCGCGCCGGAGATATCATCGGCCTAACCCTTCGGGTGGGAAGAGCTCTTTATGGAACCATCAATTCAATTCGGGACGTTGTCTCCAAAAATCAAAGTATTCTCCTGTTGGGCAAACCGGGCGTTGGAAAAACAACAATGCTTCGTGAAATGGCCCGAGTTCTTGCGGATGAAATGGAGAAACGAGTGGTAGTGGTAGATACCTCCAATGAAATTGCCGGAGATGGGGATATTCCACATCCGGGAATTGGTCATGCGCGGCGGATGCAAGTACCTCAAGTGACCCGCCAGCATGCCATCATGATTGAAGCTGTTGAGAACCATATGCCCGAAGTCGTTGTGATCGACGAAATCGGAACAGAACAAGAGGCTGCCGCTGCTCGCACTATAGCAGAGAGGGGAGTCATGCTCGTTGCAACCGCTCATGGTATTACACTGCAAAATCTAATCCAAAACCCAACACTTTCTGATTTGGTTGGAGGAATCCAAACGGTTACGTTGAGTGATGAAGAAGCGAGGCGCAGAGGAACGCAAAAATCGGTTTTAGAAAGAAAAGAATCACCAACCTTCGATATTCTAATCGAAATCTACAGCCGCGAAAAATTATTGATTCATCACGATGTAGCAGCAACAGTTGATTTGTTGTTGAGAGGTCACGAGCCAACTCCCGAAGTTCGGGTCAAAAACGAGCAAGGAGAGTGGATTGTAGAACAGGAAAGCGAGGTTGCACAAGACAAATACGACCTTGATCTTTTAGATCATGGAAACCCCATTGAAAAGGCTGCTCGTTTTGTCAGTGTCATCCGTTTATATCCTTATGCCGTCAACCGCAATCTCATTGAAAAAGCAATAAAAAATCAACGTTTACCCATTCAGGTAAGCCGGGACTTAAATGGGAGCGACGTATTCCTGACGTTGAAATCACAGTTGAGAAGATTACCGGAACGTTTATTGGAAGCACATCAAAATGGAATACCGGTGGTGACTGTGCGTGCCAATACATTGCCTCAGATTGAAAACATTTTGAAGGATCTGGTGCGAAGAAGTCCCGATGCGACAGGTAAGAATCAAGGAGAGGGGTGGCTTGATCCTTTGGAAGAAGCTGAGCTTGCCATCGAAAAAGTTATGGAAACTCAGAAATCCGTGGAGTTACAACCACAGGAAGCTTATTATCGCAAATTACAACACGAGCTTGCAGAACAATATCGTTTGCGTTCTCGTTCTGTAGGAGATGAACCCAGAAGAAGGGTTGTCATTTTTGTTTAGTCTTGACGTGTTTTAGTAAATCATATATAATCAAAGTACTAACTCGGTGAGAGCGAAAAATGGAGGTAATCCTATGAAAATGGTAATTGCTGTTATACAAGATCAAGATTCTCATGAGGCTGCAGGTGCATTGGTATCTGCTGGCTTCCGTTCAACCAGGTTATCGAGTACCGGTGGCTTTCTTCGTTCCGGTAATACCACTCTACTTATTGGTGTTGAAGATAAGCAAGTAGAAGAGGTTTGCGAGATCATACGGAATGTTTGTCAGTCTCGTACTCAAATTGTGAACCCCGTTACTCCAATGGCATCAACCCTAGAATCGTTTTCCTCATTCCCTGTAGAGGTTGTTATTGGAGGAGCCATTATATTTGTTATCGATGTGGAACGTTTTGAGCGTGCCTAAAAATAATTTCAGAAAAAGCAAAGACTCTTCTTTGTTAATTAAGCTCGACGCCAACGGTGTTTTAGCTCAAATCGAAACCTTGGGCGAACGCTTGATCCATCACAATGAGTTAGAAGAAGCGCGTAAATATCAACGCCTGGTTAAAGATCTTTCTCATTGGGCTGCAAGAGTCGATGTTGAAGAAGACGAAGATGAATCAACGATCCGATATGTCGATCCGTTTGCACCCGTATTGCAAAGGGCAATTGACCGTGGATTATCTCGATTGCACACGAAAATCAAAGAGAAGGATAGTCGCTCAACTTTGATATCGGGTTTGATTGATGAGATTCAATCGAACTTACGAGATTTGATTGCTCTGAAGCAAAAATAGCGGATTTATTTATCGATCCGTATGGTATGTTCGTCGCCATCTGTTGGCGGGCGTTTCACGGATGTTACTGACATCTGTTGGCGTCACTGACAGATGGCGATTTTTATTAAGGAGATTCCAATGTGGTTTGAGCAAATTTTCGGACAACACTATGCAGTAGAATTGTTTAAAAAGGCATTTGAGAACAACCGCGTCGCCCAAAGCTATCTTTTTTTTGGTCCCGAAGGCGTCGGCAAAAAAACCTTTGCTATCGCTCTGAGCATGGCGATTCAATGTGAACAAGGATTTGGAGTGGGTTGTGGGATCTGTATTTCCTGTAAGAAAGTATTACACGGAAGTCATGCAGATCTTGTCTTGGTTCAACCTTTAGAAGGGAAATCCACCATTTCTATCGATCAAATCAGACAGCTTCCGTCTATCATGTACCGTAAACCACAAGAAGGTCGTAGAAGAGTTGTCATCATTGACTCCATGGAGTTCTTGGAAGATGAAGCACAGAATGCACTACTGAAAATTCTGGAAGAACCACCTCAAGATAATGTTATGATTCTATTAACTCAAAAGATTCAACAAATTCTTCCAACCATTGCTTCGCGTTGTCAACCGGTCCGATTTCAAACTTTGTCAGCGTCAGATATTGAGAAGATTATTCGGAAACGAATATTGGGAGACAGTATCCCGAAAGCAGTCATGACTCTTTCGAGAGGGAGTGCAGCAGAGGCGATCCGAATCCTCGAGGACGAGAATTTTATAGAACACTGGAATTCCTTGAGAGACTGGTTCTTTCAAGAGGAGAATTGGACTGAGATTGACAGGACCGAGTGGATTTCTCAACGCGAGAAAGAGAATTGGTCAAGAGATGATTTTTTGCTCTTTTGGGAAACATGGCAAATCTTTCTCAGGGACTGTTTAATCATTACTGTTAAGGGGAATACATCGTTGCTTGATTTTCCCCATTTGCTGGAGCAATACCAACGAATGAAACCGAAATCAGCAAGTGTCATAACAAATCGATTATATGAAATTGAACGGGCTATTTTTCGGTTAAAGAACCGAGGCAATGGACCTATGATAACAGAAGCGATATTGATGAATTGGAGACGTGATATAGATGCCGAACGTAGTAGGCGTGCGCTTTAAAAGTGCGGGAAAGATTTATTATTTTGATCCGGTCTTAACAGAGGCTATTGTTGGCGATCGGGTTGTTGTTGAGACCTCAAGAGGGGTTGAGATGGGTGAAATGGTGTTGGGACCCCGTAACGTGGAGCTAAACCAGACTACCACCCCGCTCAAGCCCATTCTAAGAAAAGCGACTGAAAAAGATTTGCTTCAGTGGGATGAATTGCGCCAGGAAGAAAAAAAGGCACTGGCCATTTGCCAAGAGAAAGTAAAAAACCATCAGCTCGATATGAAGCTGGTAGATGTAGAATATGCCTTCGATCGAAGCAAGTTGACGTTTTATTTTACTTCGGAAGGTCGAGTTGATTTTCGTGAATTGGTCAGGGATTTAGCTTCAGTTTTCCACACAAGAATTGAATTAAGGCAAATCGGGGTTCGCGATGAGGCAAAAGCCTTAGGGGGATTAGGGCCTTGTGGCAGGCCGATTTGTTGTGCAACTTTCCTGGGTGATTTCGTACCGGTATCGATAAAAATGGCGAAAGAACAGAATTTGTCGCTGAACCCAGCAAAGATTTCCGGAATATGCGGAAGACTTTTATGCTGCTTAAAATATGAATCAGAAGGCTATGGTATGGAAGGACTCGATGTGCCTGAGCTTGGTAGTCTTGTTGAAACCACCATGGGTGAAGGGATTGTTACACATATCCGCACCAATAGAGGGATCGTTCGAGTAAAATTGACGGAAACCAATAAGGAGAAAGAATTTTCTCTTGACGAGGTCGTTTTAGTAAATCCACAAACCCCTTGTGATAACTGCCCCAAAACAAAGTCAATTTTTCCTGAGATCGATATCGAAGAGGAAGATGACCCGATTGAAAAAGGGAATTTGCCCTAATGTCAGAATTGAGCGTTCATTATCAAAACAACGGCGAGAGACTAGATCAGCTTGAAATCAGCAATTTTCTTGTTTTACAGAAGCCGGAATACTTTTGCTTTGGGATGGATGCGATTCTTTTAGCTCAACTCACACACTTAAAAGCAGGAGATTTCATATGTGAGTTTGGTACAGGATCGGGAGTCATTCCGCTAATCCTTTCCGGTAGAAGAAATGATGTTAAAATTATAGCTCTTGAGATTCAGAAAGAGATGGCGGATATGGCGCTTAGGTCGGTTTTCCTAAATGGAATGCAACATCGCATCTCTATACTCGAAGCTGATTTTTGCAGATCATCACATCTATTGGGTACAGGGGTGTTTCAACTTGTGGTATGCAATCCGCCCTATCGCTCTTTGAACAAAGGGCTTATCAATCCTGTACAGCAAAGGGCAATATCAAAGCATGAAGTCACAGGCAGTTTAAAAGAGTGGGTGCGAGAAGCCGCAAGAATCTTGAGGCCAAAGGGAAGATTAGCGATGGTGTATCGCCCACAACGATTAGCAGAATTAATTGTGGTCTTGAAGGAGAATCATCTCGAACCGAAGCGTATGATTTTCATTCAATCAAAGAAGAATCGAGCACCTAATTTGGTTTTTGTAGAAAGTGTTAAAGGGGCAAATCCGGAATTGATTGTAGAGCGTCCCTTGATTGTGTATCAACAATCCGGTGAATATACCGAGGAACTAATCAATCTTTATCATGGAGGTGGACGATTTGAAGAATCAACTCGATAAACCAAATACCTCTGCATTGTTGTCCCTTGTAGCAACCCCCATTGGCAATCTTGAAGATATCAGTTTTCGAGCATTGAGAACCCTTCAAGAATCCGATTTCATTGCGGCTGAAGATACACGCCATTCCGGCATGCTTCTAAAGCATTTTGAAATAAAGAAACCGATGATCAGTTATCGAGAGCACAATCAGAATTCTGCGGGAGAACGGATTCTTTCTTTACTGAGAGAAGGGAAGAGGGTTTCTTTGATCAGTGATGCTGGGCTTCCTGGAATTTCAGATCCTGGGATTCATTTGGTCCGTTTAGCCATTGAAAATCAGATTCCTTATACTGTCATTCCTGGGGCTAGCGCTGGAATTACAGCTTTGGTATACTCCGGTCTTCCCACAGAGCGATTTGTATTTGAAGGATTTGTGCCGGTGAAGGGAAGCCTTCGTAAAGAGCAGTTGCAGAAAATTGCTCAAGAAACGAGGACGGTCATCTTGTATGAGGCTCCTCACCGCATCCGGAAAACGTTAGCAGATTTATTAAAACATTGTGAACCAACGCGAGGATTGGTTATCGTCAGAGAACTGACTAAAATTTATGAAGAAGCTCTCCATGGTACACTTGAGGAGCTTTATGAACAAATTGAAAAACAGGAAATTAAGGGTGAGTTGGTACTCTTGTTGGAAGGAGCTAAAGTAACTCTTGAAACTGTTCCAAACGAAGAGGGTTTGCTGTTCCAGTTGGAGCAATTGTATCAACAGGGTAAAAGTAAAAAAGAGGCGGTCGACTTGATTGCGAAGCGTTATGGCATACGACGCCAGGAACTCTATTTGTTGAAAAAACCATAATTTAGAAAATTGAAAAAGAAGGTATCGCTACATGGAACCGTTTCAAAGAATTTTGCCGAAAAACTATAGTAAACCGATCTGGCGAGCTATTATGGAATTTGACATGATTAACCCCGGTGATCGGATCATGGTCGGTCTTTCGGGAGGGAAGGATTCCGCCTTCTTGTTATATGCTTTATGGGTTCTGCAAAAGCAAACGGTAATTCCTTTTGAATTAGCAGCCGTATCGATCGATCCGGGCTTTGCAGAAATTTCACCAAGACCGGTCTTGCAAGAATTGTGCGATGCACTTGGAATTCCCTTGTTCTATGAAGAACTCCCCCATATGAAAGACGTCATTTTTACAAAAGAAGGCAATCAAAGTCCTTGTGCGCAATGTGCTTTTTTCAGAAGAGGTGCAATCAATAGAATTGCAGTGAGGCATGGATATGGTAAATTAGCGTTAGGGCACCACCACGATGATGCCGTGGAGACTTTTTTGATGAGTATTCTTTATTCAGGACAGATTACTACCTTTTTACCGGTTACACCACAAGACCGCGCAGGATTAACTGTCATTCGCCCGTTGATTTACTTGAGAGAAAAGGAGATACGAGCAGCAAGAAAATTCTTTAACTTTGAACCGGTATCTTCTTGCTGTCCTCGAGATGGCAAATCAACACGTTCTGAAGTAAAGGCACTTATTCATCAATTACACAATAGTAATCATTCTATCTATGATAATTTAACGGCAGCCATGAGATTTCCAATGGATAAAGCTGTACTTTGGCCGCCAACACTTCCAAGAGACGAAATGAGAAAGCAATATCTGCGAAAAGTCTCATGGAAAAAGGAATAAGAAATTTGTTTTGAATCGAGGTGATACTCTTGAGTTTATTATCGGTGTATCAAATATCGAAATATTTTGGCAGCACGAAAGTGTTGGGTGGAATTAATTTTGAAATTCACGAAAACGACCGGATTGGCTTGGTTGGAAGAAATGGAACCGGAAAGACGACTCTTTTAAAAATTCTGACCGGTGAGTTAGAATACGACGGTGAGGACGACAGCTTCTACCGGAAAGCTTCCGGGATTCGATTCGGTTGGTTAAGACAACAAGATGAATTAGGAGATGCGATTGATTTATGGGCCTCGATGCGCTCCGTATTCCAAGAAATTGATGATCTTGAAAAGCGAATCAGAGTGTTAGAAAAAGAAATGGCAGACCCGGAGGTCTATGGAGATGAGACTCGCTTTGATGAAGTTTGTAATCGATATGCGAGAGCAACAGGTGAGTTTGAACATCTCGGTGGTTATACCATAACCAGTGAGATTCGTGCCATTTTGTTTGGTTTAGGATTTCAAGAAGCTGACTTTCAATTAAGGCTTGAAGATCTTTCAGGAGGGCAACGAATGAGGGCTGCTTTAGCAAGGGTTTTGTTGCAGAAACCGGATCTATTGCTATTGGATGAACCTACAAATCACTTGGATATTGAAGCAGTGCAGTGGTTGGAAGAATATTTGAGAAGTTACAGAGGTGCAGTCCTTTTAGTATCACATGACCGTTATTTTTTGGATCGAGTTGTTACCAGAATTTTTGAAATTGAACATCAAACGTTACAAACTTTTCGTGGAAATTACTCTGCTTATGTCCTACAAAAAAAGGAGAATTTGCGGAGGCAAGCCGATCTTTTCAACCAAGCGGAAGAAGAGCGAAAAAAGTTACGCAGATTTATTGATAAGTTTCAGGCAGGAACAAAAGCAACTATGGCTAAAAGTAAAGCCAAAATGTTAGCAAGGTTAGACCCCATTGAAGCTCCCAAAGCCGCAGCGGCGAGCATGAAACTCCAATTCAAACCACGGTTTCGAAGCGCTAATCGTGTCCTTATTCTTGAGAATCTTGAGAAGAGTTATGAAAAAAAGCTGTTTGGTCCCTTAAGTTTGACGGTATATCGGGGAGAAAGAATCGCTTTAGTTGGTCCCAATGGAGCCGGTAAGAGCACACTGTTGTCAATCTTAACAGGGTTTAAGGAACCTTCACAAGGAGAGGTGCGGTGGGGGGTAGGTGTAGAATGGAGTTATTATCACCAGGCTCTTGATGATTTAGAAGATCAAAATACCGTCTTAGAAGAGATGATGTCGGCTGCAGAATCCATGACCTATGGCGAAGCACGCAGTATTTTGGGCCGTTTCTTGATTACCGGAGAAGAGGTTTTTAAAAAAGTAGGTTCTTTAAGCGGAGGAGAGCGTAGCCGCATGATGCTAGCTAAGCTTTTTGTGCAAGGAGCTAATTGTTTATTGTTGGATGAACCTACCAATCATTTAGATATCGCAGCCAAAGAATCTTTGGAAGAGGCATTGGCAAATTTCCCCGGAACTCTAATCTTCGTTTCCCATGACAGGTATTTTATTGATCAGGTTGCTGAAAAGGTATGGGAAATGAAAGAGGGGGGCTTTCGAGTAATCGAAGGAGGATGGACCGGATATCAAGCGGTCTTAGAATCCGAAAAACAAGAAGTCGAAGACCAAAAAGCAGAGCTGAAAACTTCTGAAAAGAAGGAAGAAAAAAAGGGTAAGGAAGAACAGAAACTTCGCAAGCAATTAGTAACAGAACTTCATGATGCCGAAAAGAAACTCTCCGAACTAGAAAAAGAAAAGATTGGCTTGGAGTGGGCAATGGCAGAAGCCGATTTTTCGAAGCAAGAGAACATTCAATTGGTTCTAAGTCGGTATCAAGAATTACCTGGTTTGATTGAGAGGGCTTATGAAACTTGGGTTCATTTGAGTGCTCGGTTAGAAAGTCTGGAGCAAAAATAAAAAAACAGAGTCCTATTCTCGAATAGGACTCTCAGACTGTCAAAGAACGCTGTGTCTCAAAACGGAGAAGCAGCGTTCTTCTTGCTATATAGTAGAAAAGCTAAGGGAGAGAAGAAAAAAAGAAGCAATGAGAGCATTAGTATGCCCACATCGCTAGCTTTTTCAGATTCATGGCAGCAAACTTAAGCATAACCCAGTTTTGCACCCGAGTTATGCCTCTATGTAATGTGTATC
>Ga0334889_1000616_pt1 | contig 54013 bp, 55 predicted proteins | sample GraSluR1_MG_2_FD_207222 | JGI IMG/M metagenome (GOLD analysis project Ga0334889, IMG submission 207222) | Sludge microbial communities from methane-producing bioreactor in Wageningen University, Netherlands - Granular Sludge_8_08-R1 | ecosystem: Engineered > Bioreactor > Anaerobic > Unclassified...
TTTTTATTACCGGATTTAAATTGGTTCTTTTAAATTCAGAAATTTGGTTGAATTTTCAGTTTAAAATAAGTTAGGATTTTAGAATAAATAATTTTTATGATTAAAAAAAAATTGGGAATTTGAACTAATTAATTAAAAAAGGAATTTTAGTTTAAAGAATCTCTTACTCTTTAATATCCAACGCTTTAATATTAACTATTTCCTCTTTATCCACTGGTAATTCAACCACCGCCGTACCATAACACGGTTTAGTATAAGGCAGGGTTATGGTACCCTTTTTTTCATCTATTCCTATGGTTATAGGGGGAATTCCTATTATTCTTACACCCAATATTTTTTCCCCCGGCTTTACATGGATGGTTTCTGGAGCGTGGTCTTCTATAACCTCTATACAATCTTTAAACCCCGCTCTAGAGATGAGTATTTCGTAATTTTCAGATTCCTGCAGGTACGTTTCCAAGCAAAAAGTCACTGTTAATCCTCCAATTTCTTCAGTGCCCTGTCAAATTTAACTCTTATGGGTGTGGGGTTATGGTATGCCCTGGCTGATACTATGGTAGCATTTGTACTTCCTGTTATTGATTCTACGTAATTTTCCAGTAGTTCGGGATCCTTTTCAAAGACCACTGCAATGGAATTGGTGTTCAGGATATGGTAGAATGTTACGAAATAGGAAACTGCAGCATCCTTATGCACGAATCCTACCAGTAAATCAAAGGATCCTTCCTCTAAATTCTCCAGACATGTTTCTATGTCGATTTTATTTTTTACATAAAATTCCTCGGGATCTGAAACCTCTAAAAGCTTCAGAGCCGATGGAGTACTGGCCACGGTAACCTGGTAGCCCAGACTGGTAAGTTTATACACAGAATACACTGCCATGGGGGTTTGAGATGGGGCCTCCGGGCATCCCAGTAAAACTAAAGCTTTTTTCAATTTAACACTCTCCTTGAGCTGTCAACTCTTTTTAACCATCAACACATGTCCCAGTACCATAGCACCCAGGAATAAAAAGGTTACCAGTGCCGTTCCATTTATATCACGGTTGATTATGAAAAATCCTGCCCAGGCCTGGCCCATAAAGGCGGTTAAAGAACCAATCAACAGTGCCTCTCTACCCAGTAATGTTTTATTTCCTCTTTCCCTTTTCTCCTTGTAGACCTTCATTATTTTAAGCCCTATAATTATTACACCCAGAACGGCTAGTAGAACCAGGATGAGGATGATATAACCAAATTCATAGCCCCAGGCAAAAATTCCTGATGTGAAATAATCTATCACATCCTTCTGATTGGTCAGGACCCCGTAAAACACGGGTAAAGCTAATCCGAAGGTGGTTATTAAACTTATGGGAAGGGTTATGTATCCATCGGAAAATCCGGATGATTCAGCCCCCCAAAAGGACGTGGCGGGGTTGTGTCCTATTAGATAGGTGTTCTGTATTACCATCTTTATGCTGGGCAGTGAGTTGTCCAGGATTCTCTCTATCCTGGAGATGGGGCTTATTATGGGCATGCTCAGTAATCTGGATAGAACTTCCATGAAACCGAAGGCAACCAGCACCACAACCCCTACCATGATCACCCTTTTAACGGTTAACACTGATTTACGTCGGAAGGTTTTAGATAGGACGAAGAATGCTATGAACAGTCCCACGATCCACATGAGAAGGAAATCCCGGTGCATCATCCCTCCAAATAAGGTGATGGCCAGGATGATCATTATTAAGAATGTCTTAAGGCTCCTGGTGTTTATTCCCACATCATCCATTATATAAATTGCAGCCAGGGAAGTGGCAACCGAAAACAGGGCGATAGCCCCGTAAGGGTGGGTGAACTCGTGGATACCGATACCGGGCAGTAATAGTGAAAATGCATCGAATCCAAATAGGACTACCATTCCTATGCTGACAAGCAGGCCACCCAGCAACACTGCACTTAATGATAAGGGTACTATGTTAATTAAGAAACTGACACCCAGTAGTAGCATCAATCCAAATTCTATAATGAGTTGTAAATGATTTTGAGCGATTAAAGGCATTGAATTCTCCCTATTTTGAAAGTTTTAAGAATTTTAATGTAAGATTTTAAGAATATAATTTTAGAATTTATCTATTTAATTTTTTTCCTCTTAAATATAACTATAAGCCCCAGTTAATCTAGTAGTTTAGTACATATCAATTTATGCTCTCCGGGTCCATTATAATTTTTACTGGTTTTAACACCATTTATTACTATTTCTTCTCCTTCATTACTGATTTTAAATTCCATTTTCTCATAGAAGCTCAGCGCCTTCTTATTTCCAGGGCTGGTTATAAGATGAACCCTCTGGCATCCCTCTTTCCTTAAGATATCCAGAAATTCCTCTACAAGGCCCTTGGCCAGGCCCTTATTTCTCCACGGAGGCATTACACATAGGAGATGTATGTATCCTTCCTGAGGATCGTCCTGGGATATGAATCCCAGTAAAAAGCCTATGATCTTTTTATTTTCATGTTCAATAACCAAGGATGTGGTTCTAAAGAATTTAGTAAAGATATGGTAGATGGAATTCCTCTCAGTAACCATGGGAGGGCAGTATGCCGCAATTTCTGCAATGGACAGGAAGTCCTCTTCTACAGCATTTCTGATATTATATTTATTCATGTTTATACCAGGTTTCAGGTTCAATTTTATCTAGAATTGTTACAGGTACGTTACATTTAAAACCGATGCATTACATTTAAATATAATTGTATATAATCTTGTATAAGGGCTGGTAGCTCAGGTTGGTAGAGCGTCGCCTTGGCATGGCGGAGGCCCCGGGTTCAAATCCCGGTCAGTCCATCCTTATTTTTTCAAATTAAATGGATAAGAGTTAGACAATTTTTTAAATCAAATAGGATTAACTTTAAATCAGGTGGGATTAACTTTACAGGTAAGTAGGATTAACCTTCCACCGCACCATATATATTATCTATCATGATCTGGAGAAGATCATCGGTTTTAAGCTGTTTTTTTACCTTATGTTCCATCATGAGTTCCAGTGCCAGGTCAACTATTTCGCCTATGTCCTGTGATCTCTTCATAAGATCTTTTTCAATGTAGAATCCATCCACGGCGAGTAATTTCCCGGGGTAACAGGATATGACTGGGGTTCCTAAAAGGGCTGCCTCCCGGTTCATGGTACCTCCCGCACCAATCACCAGATCACATCTTTTCATCAGACTGAATGTGTCCACTGGTGGTTTGATTATGGTTACATTCTCGTTGCCAGCGAATATTTCCTGCTGTTGTTTAAATCGGGGGATGACCAGGATATTTGCATATTCCCCAATATTTTCCACGATTGGAGACAAGACAGATTCATGGCAGTCAGCGTCAAGGTAGGATGCCAGGGCGGGTTCCGGCCTCATCAGTATGGTCTTATCCTTATTTAAATCCAAATTCAAATCTTCGAAGATGTTTGGGTTATACTGGAAATCCACGAAGTGTATAACCTCCGATGTTCCATTGTAACGTACCAGTGCATTGGGATCTGCACCGATTTTCAGCACATCCCATACGCTCATGGCCTTTGGTACTACAATCTTATTACAGAGGGGTAGTGTGAGCCTGTTTGCTGCTATGGCATGTTCATTATCCAGCACATACACACTGGGTATTTTAAGTCCGAAAGACACCCTGGGAAGTTCAATTGAATGTTTAGACACCGCTACATCTGGTTTTTCTTTTTCGATGATCTTCGATAGGTTGTAAACCCTTTCTGTGCTCCGCAGAAGCTTCTGTTCCAGGGTGGCACCGTGCCTGCCCACCGAAGTGTAGGGGAGATCAAATAAGTCCATAAGCTGATGGACATCACCAAACTTACGGGCGGTGATGAACACCTCTTCACCCTCATCTTCCAGATATTTTATTATGTTCTTGAAAAACCAAACATGCGGCGCGTTTACTATGTCTATCCATACTTTCAATGAATCACCAATATATTGTATTAAGTAAATTAATTCGATCCAGGCGATGTTTTCAATCAGATGTAGTTGAATGTTTTAACATATCTAGTGATGTTTAATTAGAAGATCTAGTCGATCTTTAATCAAACCCAGTAGATAATTTTAATCTAAACTAGTTGATGCTATCTCTGAAATCTTTTATTGCCTTAATGATCTCATTCAATCCTTCTTCTGTTTTAAGGCTGCTTTTTATTATTTTAACATCAGGGTTTAGGTATTTAGCATCTTTTACCATCTTTTCCGCGTCTGCACCCACTGCATCTGCGATGTCTATCTTGTTTATGACTATCAGGTCGGCGTCCTTGAAGATCAGGGGGTGTTTTTCCACGGTGTCGTCTCCCTCACTGACACTGATCACCACCATGCGCATGTGGCTTCCTAAGTCGAAGTCAACGGGACAGATGAGGTTTCCCACGTTTTCAATATAGAGTGTGTCTATTTCGTCCAAAGGCATGTCTTCTATGGCGTGTTCCACCAGATGGGCGTCCAGGTGGCATTCTTTACCAGTGTTTAAGCCTACCACTGGTATGTCATATTGCTGGAACCGGCCGGCGTCGAATTTGCTGATGACGTCACCGGCTATGACACCTATCTTTTCATCAGATTTTTTTATTAAAAGTTCGATGAGTGATGTTTTACCTGAGCCTATGGCTCCTAAAACATCCACTGAAAATACGTTGGCTTTATCTAGGATTCTCTGATTTCTCTGGGCGAGCTTTTTATTGGCCACCATTATGTCGTGCTGTATCTCTACATCTGCGATTTTATGCATATCTATTCACTTCCAAAGTTTGGTAATATTTTTTAAAATCAATTTTATTAGAATTTTACAATATTGGAACTATCAGAATTTATAATATTTGGATTATTAGAATTTTGGAATTTATATTTTTTATTCAGGCTTTTCAATACGGATGTTTTTTACGTTACATTCTTGTCCAGTAACTATCTCCAGGTTTCTTTCATCACACTCCGGACATTTGACTATCATCAAATAGTGATCAGAATCATTAAGATTGGTCGATCCAGCATAACCACAGGAGAGACATTTAATTTCCACTGGTATCTCTTCTATTATTATTTCAGCCCCTTCCAGTAACGTGTTTTCTTTTAAAACATCTAAAAGGAATCTTAATTGCTCAGGATTGAGCATGGTGAGTTTGCCTACCTCGATGGTTACTTCCAGTATTTCTTCTGCTTGATTTTTCTCTGCAACATCCAGTACGGTCTTCACTATGGCATCAGCCATGGATAATTCGTGCATCAGGCCACCTTCTTATCTTCTATGATGTATTAAATAGTGATAAGCTTGAATAAAAACATTATCCCTTAACTCGGAGAAACTAGGAAAATTCAAATTTCATTATTTCATTATTCAAAAAAAGAAAGAAAAAAATGATGGTCTTAGTCTTCCTTCTGGAGTACGTTCATTATTCCCACGATGAGCAGCCAGAGACCGATTAATACGCCGAGATAGAATGGATCTGATACGAAGTATCCCAGTATCAGGTATATGAGACCGATTATCAGGGTTACTACTCCGTTCCATCTGGCGCCTGCTGCAGCGAATATGGCGATCAGACCGACTATAACTAGGAAAATACCAGCGAGATATATCAAGAATCCGGCTACAAAGGCGAATAATGCAGGAGAGACTATAAATCCAATACCAAATATTATGGCTATTATTCCCAGGATAATCTCTATTACGCCTAGAGCAGTGCTTTCTTTGGTGTCACCGTATCCGAATATTAAAAGTCCAATTCCCAAAAGGGCAAGAGCAAAGCCTGTGAGCCAACTCACGGCAATTAATCCTGCTAGTGGGAGGGCCAAAACAATTAAACCCAAAATTATCAACAATATACCGGTTGAAGTTTTTGCCATACCTTACACCTCCTCTTACTTATTTTAATATTTATTTTTATGTCAATATGCCTTAAAAAATGTTTCTATTTAACTTTAAACAAAACATGAACAGTGAATTTTTCTTTAAATTAGATATGCTATAAAAAGAAAAAGAAAATACTTTTTATAGATGTTTAAGCAGAGTTTAATAATGAGAAGTTAATCTGGAACGTATTTCTACTGTAGAAATTTTTGATTTCTTAACGGCAGAGTAGGGGATAAAAAATGTCAGTAAATATAAAGGAAGCAAATTTAGAAGCAATAACCCATAGTATAGCCTTCATGGAGAAAGATGAAAACTGTGATAAAGAACTTCTAAAAAAATTGAAGGAAGAACGCGACAAGCTTTTAAAGGAATTGAATGTGTCCATATAAAAGTTTATTAAAGTATTTTCCATTAAATATCCATACTCATAAAAAATGTTGGTGATGTATATTGATGATAATAGGAGGATCTGCATCTCAGAAACTGGCGGCATTAATTTCAAAAGAACTAGACGAAACATTATGCCCCCTGGAGACCAGAAAATTTCCTGACGGTGAACGATACATTAGAATAGGAGGTAACCTGGAATCAGATGCAGTAGTCATCCAGTCAACTGGATATCCTCAGGACCAGAACCTACTAGAACTATTTTTAATCCTCAAAACCCTTAAAAGTTTAGACGTAGAAAACATAAAGGTGGTAATACCCTACTTCGGTTACGCAAGACAGGAAAAACGTTTCAAAACAGGGGAGGCCATCTCTGCCCAGGTGGTATCTGAACTCCTGGAAGCGTGCGGGGCTTCTGAGATTTTCTCCATCAACCTCCACGAAGACGGACTGCGTAACCTGTTCAACATCCCAGCCCACAACCTATCTGCCATGCCCCTCATCGCTGAATATATAGAGGAACATTTAGATGATCCAGTGATAGTTGCTCCAGATAAGGGTGCCCTGGGATTTGCCAGTGAAATAGCCGGTATACTGGGATGTGACTCGGACCATCTGGAAAAAACCCGCATATCACCAGATAAGGTGGAAACTAGAACCAAGGATCTGGATGTCCAGGGTAGGGAAGCGGTGATAATAGACGATATAATAAGCACCGGGGGAACCATAATAAACGCCTCCCATATCCTACGTCAACACGGCGCAAGTAAAATAGTGGTGTCCTGCGTCCACCCCGTCCTAGTGGAAGATGCACTGCTTAGAATATTCGCTTCAGGTGTAGATGATGTCATCGCCACCGACACACTACAGTCAGATGCAAGTACCATCTCTGTTGCTCCCTTGATTGCTGATTTTATTGGGAAATAAGGTTTATTTCCCAATAATAGTTGATCTACTCTGATTATTTGTAACTTATTACGATTTTAATAGTTAATTTTTAAAAAACCAAAGGCAAAGGATAAGTATTGTGATAAATAATAAAATTAAAACTGAAGGTTTTTATTTGGTAACAATTTAAAAGGGGGTGAAAATATGGTCGATTGGAAAGCAGTCATCATCGGTTTCATTTTAACAATCGTTTTAGGTTTACTCCTGGGAATATTCGTCGGAAATATCGCAAGCTCCATAGGATTCTTTATTGCCACTATTATTACAGGTTATCTGGCCGGTGGCGGCCCATCTAATGGTGCACTTCATGGAGCTTTAACAGCAATTCTGGGTGGAATCATCGTAGCCATTATAGCAGCTTTAATTGGAAGTACCCTAGTTACTATCACTGCTGGAGCTGCACTTGGAATTACCACTGGTGTCATTGCCATCATAATCATTATCGTCGCATACGCAATAGTAGGCGCTATCGGCGGTGCTATCGGCGGATTATTAAACAGGAAATCGGTATAACCGGCTTCTGAACCAGAATAGAAAAATTCTTTTTCTACTTTCTTCATTTTATTTTTCTTCTTTTATTGTGGCTGGTCTGGAGTAAATTCAAATATTTTACAGTTAAATTTAATAACAAATAATAAATGCCATCATACACAAATAGTATAATCAAGATTAAAGAAACTATCCAGTTTCTTATCTTTTAAACAATTTAAAAGGGGGTGAAAAGCATGGTTGACTGGAAATGGGCTGGTATTGGTGCAGTTTTAGTAATCGTTTTAGGTATAATCTTCGGACTAATAGGTGGCTGGGGAAGTATCATTGGAGTCTTGATAGCAACTATAATCGTCGGTTACATGGTCGGCGGCGCAGGTAACGGAGCAATCCACGGAGCTTTAGCAGGAGTCATAGGTGGAATCATTGTAGGCATCATAGTAGCTATATTTGGAGGCGCCATATTCGGTGCTGCAGCAGGAATAGCCGCTGGTGGAATTTTAGCAGTGGTTTTAATTATCCTCTTCGCAATAATAGGCGCAATCGGTGGTGCCATAGGTGGATTATTAAACAGGAACCCAGTAGAACCAGCTGCTTAACCAGAATAAAAAAGTTCTTTTTTTTATTTTCTTATTTTTTTGTTATATCTATTTTAGTCCAACGTTTATGAGGAAATAAAATGAACAAAGAAAAGTTTGAAATCCCATACATAAAAGAAAACATCATCAGATGCCTGTGTCCAACCTGTCCTGTGCAGGAAAACAGTACGTGCGCCAAGGAAAAGATGATGAATTTCCAGGAACTCTTGCAAAGTGAGGATGACCCTAAACCAGAGGATTACCCTGGCATGTACTGCGCTAATGGAAAAGCAGAATGTGAAGATATTGAAACAGAAAAAAACTGCTTATGTAATGAATGCATGGTTTATAAAGAATTTGGCCTGGAGAATGCTAAACCCGACTTTCTCTACTGCAGCGATGGGAAAGCAATGAAAAAATAATAGAAAGAACTTATTTTTACTTATTCTTTTATTAGCTCTATTTTATTCTTTTATTAGCTCTACTTCATCCTCTTATTAGCCGGTTCTATGTTCACCGATCTTCCCTTAATTTTAGCACCCCTCATAATGGAGAACACATCCTTAGCGCTGCTATCCGGTATTTCCATGAAGGAAAACTTATCGTAAACATCGACTTTACCTATTACGCTACTGGAGAGGCCTGTTTTATCCCCTACAGCCCTCACTATATCCTTTGCCTTGACTCTGTCTTTGCGCCCAATATTCAGGAAGAATCGTACCATACCTATACTCGCACCAGTATCTCCAAAGCCGTTATCTGATTCACCATCGGTATTTTCCTCGGTCATGGCCATCTTCAACAGGGCTGCCGCGGTTTCCAGGGAAGTGTAATCTTCTTCTATCAACCTTTCCACTATGAGTATCTGTTTATCCAGATCCTCGGTGTTTATGACATTTTTTACCTTCTTGATGAACTGGTCGGTCTTCATCTCCTGCACGTGGCGTAAGGTTGGTATCTCCTGCTGTTCTATACTGGTTTTAGTATACCTTTGTATATCTCTCAACCGGTAGATTTCCTTACCAGATACGAAGGTGAATGCTTTACCATTTTTACCCGCTCTACCTGTCCGGCCGATACGGTGGACGTAGTATTCATCATCGTTTGGTACGTCGTAGTTGAAGACTATTTCTATATCATCCACGTCGATCCCCCGGGCAGCCACATCGGTAGCCACCAGGACGTCGATGGTTCCCTTGCGGAACTTGTTCATCACCCGGTCCCTCTGTTTCTGGGTGAGATCACCGTGCAGGCCATCAGCCAGGTATCCCCTTACCTGTAAGTGGCTTACCAATCGGTCGACGCGTCTCTTGGTGTTGCAGAATACCAGGGAGAGGTTGGGGTTGTGTATGTCCAGTAATCGGGATAGTAAGTCCAGTTTCATCTTCTCCTTGACTTCGAAGTATATCTGCTGGGTTTCCGGGACGGTGAGTTCCTGGGGAACTACCTTTAAAAATTCCGGATCGTCCTGATATTTCTTGGTTAACCTGAGTATTTCCCGGGACATGGTCGCTGAAAAGAGTAACATCTGCCTTTCATCAGGCATATCCCTTAAAACAAATTCAATATCATCTCTAAAGCCCATATCTAACATTTCATCGGCTTCATCCAGTACTATGATTCTTACACTGCTCATGTCCAGGGTTCCCCGCCTCATATGATCCATGACCCGGCCGGGTGTGCCTATCACTATCTGCACGCCCTTATCCAGTGCTTTGATCTGTCTTTCTATAGGCTGGCCACCGTAGACGGGTAGTACTCGGATGTTCTTCAGGTATTTGGAGAGTTTTTTCAGTTCCTCTGCCACTTGGATGGCCAGTTCCCTGGTGGGGCATAGTATTATGGCCTGTAGTTCCTTTTGGTGGGGATGGATCTTCTCTAATATGGGAATTCCAAAGGCAGCGGTTTTACCTGTTCCGGTCTGTGCCTGGCCTATCACATCTCTACCTTCCATGATGTGGGGTATGGCCAGGGACTGGATGGGTGTGGCCTCTTCAAAACCCATATCGAGTACTGCCTTCTCCATTGGCTTAGATATTATGTCTTTAAAATTTAGTTTTTCCATGTTGTTATTTTCCTTTTAATTGTATAAAAAATTAGATTAAAATCAGGTTCAATTTCAAAAAAAGTGAACAATGGAGATATAAAAAAAGTTTATCTCCTAAAATTCGAATTTGTCTCCTAAAATCCCATTAATTGGTGGTTGGGTTCTGCAGGATACCGGTTGGCATGATGTCTGTGATTTTACGCATTTTCTGGAGCAAGCCTTTTTTACCTTTACCTACCAAGGCATGTTCCAGGACATCACTTAGAGTATCTACAGGTATGATTTCAATCTTCCTGCGGTACCTGTCCTCTATTAACACGTCTTCCATGTTGGCTCTGGGTATTAAAACCTTCTTAATACCTGCTTCGGCTGCTGCTTCTATCTTACCTGTCACTCCACCAACAGGGAGTACATCCCCCCTTACACTTAAAGAACCTGTTAGAGCTAGTGACTGGTCAACTGGAATGTTTTCAAGAGCAGATATAACTGCAGTTGCCACCGATACACTGGCACTGTCCCCTTCTACACCACCATGAGCCTGTACAAACTGAATATGTATGTCGTAGTTCGAGATACTTGTACCTGTGTTCTTCTTAATTAGGGCACTTACGTTGGTTACTGCTTCTTTGGCTATTTCACCTAATTTACCAGTGGCTATGATTTTACCCTCTAAGCTACTCTGGGCCGGGGCTGCTTCCGCTTCAATGGGGAGAATTATTCCGCTACGGCCACCCATTACGGCCAATCCGTTTACACGACCAACCTGAGTACCTTCCGATTTAAATACATTGTACTGTTTAATATGTGAGATGTTTCTATCTGCCATCTGCTGTTCTAATGTTCTTGCGAGTTTTTTAGCACTGATTACATGTTCTAACGTGACTAATTCAGCCCTTTCACCCTTGGCTATATCTCCAGCGGCCCTAACCAGGCCACCTAAATCCCTTAGTTTGAGGGTTAGTGAATCTTTTTTACCGGCTCTTCTTTGAGCTTCTCTGATAATTTCTCCCACAGCTTCTTTACTGAAGTGGGGGATTCTTCCATCCTTTTTAACTTCCTGTGCCACGAACTGTATGAGTTTATCCCGGTTTTCCGGGGTGTCTGGCATGGAATCTTTCATATAAACTTCGTAACCATACCCTCTTATCCTGGAACGTAATGCGATGTGCATTCCTTCAAGGATCTGTATGTTACCGGAAGCCACCAGTACGAAATCGCAGGGTACTTCCTGGGTCCTTACCATAGCTCCACTGCTGGTCTCACTTTGACCGGTTATAGAATATTTTTTCTCCTGCATGGCAGTTAAGAGCTCCTGCTGGGTTTTCATCTTCATGGTTCCGATTTCGTCCACATAAAGCACTCCTTTGTTGGCCTTATGTATCATACCTGCTTCCACCCTTTCATGGGCAGGAGTTCCCAGCCCCCCGGACTGGTAAGGGTCGTGCCTTACATCACCTAAGAGTGCGCCGGCGTGTGCACCAGTGGCATCTATAAATGGGGCTGTTTTGTGATTGTCATTGTTGATCAATAACTTGGGCACCATAACTGAGGATTTGGGTTTCATCTGCTGTAGAGCTAAAAAGACAATTCCTGCGGCGATTACCGCTGCTAAAAATTGTTGCAGATAGAATCCTACAATCAGGATAAAGGCAATGACAACCATCATCAACATGTTCTTTCTCTCTTCTGATCCTTTGGCCTTTACCTTGTAGTTGGTTACTACTTTTTTAGCTTCACCAGCAGGCATGGCTCCAATTAATGGGTTGTGGTTATCCTCTATATTAGGATAAACAAGGACATCCTGAAGTTCTTCAGCAGGGAGTAGCTCCGCCATTCCCTTAGCTAACATGGACTTTCCTATACCCGGTTCACCAATTAAGAGAACGTTTCTTCTCTGCTTAGCTGCTTTTTTCACTGTTTCTACAGCTTCTTTCTGACCGATGATCTGGTCTATTATCTTATCCGGGACATCAATCTCCCCGGAGTTATTATAAGACCTTATGTTAAGTGTGTTCTTCACTGAACTGGTTGAATTCGAGTTTAAATTTGCCATTTACTATGACAACCTCCTTTATTTTCCACAAAACAAAAAATAAAAGTGTTTTATTAGTTTAAAATTGTTTTTACAAGTATTGGATATTTGTAATCTAATATATGAATATTTGCTTTTATTGTGAACTAATTATTAATGCAATTAGTCTTATTTATATATTACTATTTCGTCTCTTATATCATTTCTTCATATATCATATCCTGATCTGGAAATATTGATCCATATATAGAAATCAATTTATCTAGTAGAATATTCAACTATTATTTATATCCAATAAGAGATTTTAATTAAGGAAGGCTCATAAATGATGTGTATAATGGTCCAGGGGACCTCATCCAACGCAGGTAAAAGCGTGGTTGTGGCTGCCCTATGCAGGATATTCTCCAAAAGGGGTTATCAGGTGGTTCCCTTCAAATCCCAGAATATGTCCCTTAACTCCTATACCACCAGTGAAAATGCAGAAATAGCCATGGCCCAGGTGCTTCAGGCAGAAGCCGCCGGCCTGGAACCATCCTATCATATGAACCCCATCCTCCTAAAGCCCAAGGAAGATTTCATCTCCCAGGTCATAGTTCATGGAAAACCCGCTGGGGATATGAATTTTTACCATTACCAGAATAATTTCCGGGAGGAAGCACTTAAAGCCATTAAAACTTCCCTGGATTACCTGAAAGACAGGTATGAAATAGTGGTAATTGAAGGTGCGGGTTCTCCAGCGGAGATCAACATGCTGGACGTGGATATGGCCAACATGAAGATCGCAGAGCTGGCCGATGCCGACGTGCTCCTGGTGGCAGATATCGACCGGGGAGGTGTTTTCGCCTCCATCGCCGGTACCTTCTCTCTCTTACCAGAAGAAGATCGCAAAAGGATAAAGGGGATTATAATTAACAAGTTCCGTGGTAACCTGGATATACTGATGCCCGGGATAGAGCAGATAGAAGAGATAGTAGGGGTGCCAATTTTAGGGGTCATCCCCTATGATGAAAGCCTTAAGCTTCCAGAGGAAGATTCCGCCTCCCTATCGGAACATAAGTTCAGTAAAAATGAGAAGATCTCCATGGGATTGATGCGCTTCCCCCGCATAGCCAACTTCACCGATATAGACCCCCTGGAATATGAGCCAGATATTGGAATTGAACTCATTGAACTGGGAGACAACATGGGAAAGGTAGATGCTTTAATACTCCCCGGGACCAGAAACACCGTCAACGACATGATGGCCATAGAGGAGGCTGGTTTCGTGGATGATATCCAAACCATCTCAAAGGAGATACCTATCTTTGGTCTCTGCGGTGGTTACCAGATGATGGGGACTAAAATTTTAGATGAAACCCTTAAAGAGTCCAAGTATGGTTCCGTGGACGGGATTGGGCTCCTGGATATGAAAACCAGTTTCGGCAAGGTGGATAAGATAATAACCCAGAGCCAGGGTGAACTACTGGGAAACGGCATGTTTAAAAGCTTCAAAGGAAACCTGGTGGACGGCTACGAATTACACGAAGGCACCACCGTCTTAGGTGATGTTAAACCACTCTTCAGGATCATTAAAGGTGTTGGTAACGGCCCCGGTTCAGGGTACGACGGTGCAGTAGCAGACCAGGTGGCAGGCACCTACTTCCATGGTGTATTCCACAACTTCCACTTCAGGAGGTTTTTCACCGACCTTCTGCGGAAGGAAAAGGGCCTTGATGAACTAGGATTTGTCAGGGACGACTTTGAAGATTTAAAAAGGTTCTCCATCGATCGGCTGGCGTATATATTTGAAGATAATATTGATATGAGTGTTATTGAGGGTTTGATTGAAAAGGTTTAGAATTAGAATTTAAAAAAAATTAGAACTAGGATTTAATAAGATTAGAATTAAAAGATTAGAATTAGAATATAAAAGAAAATTAGACTTTAAAAATTAAAGGATTGGTAGAATCTAGAGTTTGGTGAATCTTTTCAAAACTTCCTTGGCATATTTGGTTTTAACCAGGACAGAAATCTTCATCCCCTGCTCTAAAATCAGTTCTGGCCGGGGAATGTTTATTTTACCATTATCGTAGACCGCGACTATGATGAAGTGCTCACCAGGACTTATCTCCCCCACCCGTTTCCCGATTACCTCCTTATTTTCCAGGGTCATGTCCAGTAATTCTGCATCTCCCCTACCTAAAACAACTAAATCGGCTATTTTCGGCCTTATGATAAGTTTTTCCAGGTAACTGGCTGCGGTTAGTTCTGGGCTTATGACTGAGTCTACGCCGATCTTTTTAAACGCTGGGGAATGGCTGGGGTCACTCACCCGGGCTATGATCTTACCAACGTTATAATCCCTCACCAGTACGCAGGCCAGTAGATTGGTCTCATCATGTCCAGTAGCCGCTACAAAAACATCTGCATCCTTTAGATTGGCTTCTTCCAGGATCTTTGTATCGGTACCATTACCACAAATTACCAGGGCATCCAGCTCAGAAGCAGCGTTGTTGCATAGCTCACTGTCACTTTCAATTAGTGTCACGTCATGTCCATCAGAAATCAGGAAAGACGCCAAATTTAAACCGACCCTTCCGCCGCCCATAACTACTATGTACATCAGGAACACCTAAGGATATGATATTTAATTCGAGAATTTTACTTTAATTGGAGAATTTTCACAAAAAATCCTGAAATTCCAGTGAAATTTGAACTTTTATAAAATAGAGTATATAGGTACATAAGTCTTTCGACTGAAATTATCAGACCTATAAAAAAATAGAAATTTAAGTTCTATGCTACCACATGAACTGGTACTTTAGCTCCCCTTACCACCCGTTCTGTGGTGTTTCCCAGGATTAATTTTTCCAGGCCATTCTTTCCTGATTTTCCCATGATAATTAAATTCACATCTTCTTCATCGGCTGTTTTAAGGATGACATCGGCTGGTTTGCCTTCCTTGATCATGGTTATGAGGTTGATATTCTTACAGTAACCTTCACACTGGCTTTCTTCCAACCGTTTTTTGAACTTCTCCACTGCTTCTTCTCCCTCTTTTCTAAGTTCATCACTCAACTGTTCCCTTAGATCCCTTTGTGGTAAAGCATTCAAGTAAGAAGTATCAATTACATATAAAACGATTATATCCTGACCACCAACATCCGCCATGGCTATTGCATCTTCTCCAGCCCGTTCAGCCGCATCAGATCCGTCTGTAGGAAGTAGTATCCTTTTAATCATAATGTCATCCTCCAGTAAGTTAGGTATATTATTATATCTATTTTTTACTTAAAAATAAAGTTATGCAGAAATTTAATCTGCATTTTATTTAAGAACAAGGGGAATGGCTATGGTCAAAATTACGAATAAAGTAGCTATAATACCAATAATCACCATTGGTACTCCTGCTTTCAGTATCTCCTTTATGTTAACATAATTCGTTCCGTAGGCCATGGCAACTGTAGGATCTGCCATGGGAAACATGAACGACAATGAACAGGCTATAGCTACAGGTACGGCATATATCCCGATTGGCTGGCCCTGAGCCGCTGCCAGAGTAACTGACAATGGTACCAGTATAGCTGATAAAGCAATGTTGGACATTACCTGGGTAATCAAGACGGCGATGATCATCAGCACCACCATGATGAGCAGAGTGGATGGATCGCTTCCGAAAACACTTACTATATCCTGTATCAACCAGTTTGCTGCTCCAGTATTTAGAAGTGCCGCCCCTAAGGATAACGCACCTCCAAAGAATACTATAAGACCCCAATCAACGTTACTCTGCGCATCTTTCCAGTCGATGATTTTAAAGGCCAGCATCAGCACCGCCCCGATCAACGCTATGGAGTAACTGTCCAGTCCAGTTAAACCGGTGGTGACCCATAGACCTATGGTGAAAAGCAGGATCACCAGGGCGATTTTTTCTTTTCGAGCCATAACCCCTAATTCCATCATTTTAGAAGTTATGGTATCCTTTCCGCCAACTATTCCCTTAACCTCCGCCGGGAACATACGTCCAAGGCCTTTCCAGATTACCAGCATCATGATGATGGATAATGGAAAACCGAATATCATCCATTCCACAAATGGGATGTGGGTGTACGCTGCGGCCATAAGGTTGGGTGCGGTTCCTATCTCTGTTCCAAATCCACCCGCCAGAGAACCATAGGATGCTCCTAGAACCATTGCCTTGGCAAAGTTACTCTTTCCTTTCTCTGGGTTGTCCACACCCATCATGGGTATGATCTGTTTGATGATGGGAAGAAGCATGGCAAATGCCACCACATTTTCAATGAATGCAGAAAGAAGTCCTGTGGAAAATACAGTTACAAAGAGACTTTTATTGGGAGTGCTGCCCAGCTTATTCAGCAAAACGTAAGTGAAACGCTGGGCAAGACCGCTTTTACGAATGGCCTCTGCAATAATAAAACCACCAATCATCAGGAAGATAATTGGGTTGGCAAATCCAATAACCGCATCGGTAAAGCTGGCTACCTGGATTATAGGCTGGATAAAGAGGATAATAAGTGAGGTAACAGCTAAGTGTAAGGCTTCGGTGGCCCACATTATGACTGCAAACACTAGTAGACCAATAGCTGCATGGCCTGAAAGATTTAATCCGGGGGTAGGCACCAGCATGACTAATATGAAAGCTATTACGGCCAGTGGGATGCCTAATTTTTGAAAGTTAATATGCATTTTTGTCCCTCCAAGGTGAATGATTGAAATTCGTATAAAATTAATATTAATTAGTTCATGGATTTTATAAAAATATTAAGTAAAATGAAATTAATTTTTTTTAATAAGAAATTATAAAATAAAATTTAACTAATAAATGAAAAATAAAAGATTTTTTTAAGCTGTGGGGTGGCCTGGATAATTTATTCGGATACTGTCCTGATAAGCAGGATAGTACATGGTGCAGAGTGAACAACCTTCTCTGAAACACTTCCCAGAAGATGTTTATCCACTATACTTTTACCGGTTCCCATCACTAATAGATCGACATCGTTTTTTTCGGCGATCTTAACTATCTCATCTGCTGGATCGCCTTCCTTAAGGATCCTACTGAAGTGGATGTTGGGGGCTCTGAATTTTTCCTCCATGGCATCTAAAACCTGCTTTCCTCTTTGGGTTAATTCTGTTACCATCATTTCCTTTACTTTTTTTGGAGTTAAGAAGGGTGTGGAGGTTTCCACCACATATACTCCGATTACATCGGTATCCCAATCAGCAATGAGCTCCATAGTTTCCTTGGCAATTTGATCCAGATATTCTCCAGTACTGGTAACTAATATTTTCTTATAAACCATAATATCACCCTAATACGTAGATTCTTAACACTGCATATGTAATATATGTCAGTGCTAGTATAAATCCATCTACTCTAGTAAGTTTCATGCCCCTCTTAATGAGTAAGAGCACCAGAACAGTGACAAATATCATCACCGGAGCATCGAAGGTATAGGAAAGATGTTCTATTGGGACGCTCATGAAAATAGCGGGAATTCCCAGTCCAATCATGATGTTGAAGGTGTTACTCCCCAAAACAGTACCGATGGATAGATCGTGTAACCCTTTACGGGCGGAGTTGAAGGTAACCACCAGTTCAGGAATACTGGTCCCGATGGCCAGAGTAAAGAGTCCCATGATCATCTGTGGAATGTTGGCTATGGTGGCCAGTTCTGTTCCGCTGTAGACCAGTAAACGGCAGCCTACAATTAAACCAACAAGTCCCACGAGACTCCATGCTATCATGCCGAAGCCAATTTTTTTCTTTTCTTCGGGGGGATGATATGATATTTGTTCTGTTGGTTTAACTTTTATTTCCTCTTTTTTAACGTCATTTTCAGCTTCTTTTTTCTGATCTCTAATTAAAATCCATAGATAAATGGAATAGACAATAACAAAGATTATTGAAGCATATATGTCCACTACACCCAGGAAGTACATGAAACCTAAAAGAATAAATGCGGTTAATAGAGTGAACGCACCGTCTCGTGTAAGTCCTTTGGGACTGGATCGGATGGTACCGGCGAAAATAGCGGAAATTCCTAGAATACCGGCGATGTTCCAGATGTTCGATCCGATTACAACTCCAACCCCCAGGTCTGGACTGTTAAATAACGCCGCCATCACGGCTGAACCAAACTCAGGGAGAGAAGTACCGATAGCCGATGCCGTGACACCGAGGATAATCTCTGATATCCCCATTATCCCTCCAATTTCGACTATTTTATCAACAAAAATGTCTGCAGCTTTTATAACGATTATAAGTGAAACTATAAGAATAGCTACGAGTGCAATAATCCATAACATAAACCTCACCGGAAGGACTTTTCCTCTTCTTGCTTATAAAGTTATTCTATCCCGATTAATCAGTATAATTTGTTTTATAATTAATTTGTTGCTTTCCTACCTAAAAATTTATATAACAAAACCCATCAATCTTGTTATGCGGTTAAAATTACTGCATGCGGCGTTAGTCCAGCCTGGTTAAGACACTGGCCTGCCACGCCAGCGACCCGGGTTCAAATCCCGGACGCCGCATCGCGGCTGTAGTCTAGTCTGGTTAGGACTTGGGCCTTCCAAGCCTACGACCCGGGTTCAAATCCCGGCAGCCGCATCCCTATTTTTAAGTGTTAAAATCACCACAATAATTTAATTAAGTAAAAAAAATTTTTTAGTAAAAATAATAGACCGGTATTTAATCTGCAGGAACTAAAAGCTCTGCAGCGACTAATCGGCAGATATCGGTTTTGGTTATTACTCCTACCGGTTTTTCATCCTCTAACACGAGAAGACCAGAAATATCTGCCCGAAGCATTAAATTAGCAGCATTTTCAACGCTGTCTTCAGAGGATACAGTGATGATGCTCTCAGACATGATATCCTCAATCCTCGTGGAAGATTTTACATCTTTGCTTGGTTTAGTGCTGCCCAGTATTCCAATGACATCGTAGTAGGATACCACCCCTTTGGGGTTTCCTGCTTCATCCATAACAAACAACCTTCGTATTCCTTTCTTGTACATCTTTTCGAAGGCCTCTATAGGTGCTGTGTCCAGACCAACCGTTATAACGCCCCTATTCATGGCTTCCCTAACTCTCATCTTATCACTCCTAGTCTAATCTAAAATATTAGGCCCGATGTATATAATTTTTTTTATTCATGGCTCTAAGTAACCTGTAGAATTGACCTGTATAATGCTGCTGGTTACCAAATTCTTTGATTATGTTATCACAAAATCACGGTAAATTATTAATATATAATCCTATTAAAGGTATTAAATAAGGATGATCTTATATTATTGTGGTATGTATCACAATATCATCTGCTAACAACAAACTTTAAATATGGAAAAGAACTCTAAAAAGAGAAAATTCGTATTACCATATTAAGAAAATGGAGGATAAATTATGATGAGAATTAGTATGTCACTCCCCAAAAAACTTTTAAACGAATTTGATGAAGTGTTAAAAGACAGGGGTTACCAATCACGATCAAAGGGAATCAGAGATGCGCTCAAGGACTACATCGTCCGTTATCAGTGGATGAACGAGATGGAAGGCGACCGCATAGGAATCCTGGCCGTGATATACGATCACCATTATACTGGTGTCATGGAAGACCTAACCGACATCCAGCACGACTTCCGGGAATACATCAGTGCCGTTATGCACGTACACATGACCGAGAAATACTGTCTGGAAGTAATAGTCGTCAAGGGAGATGTTGAATACATCCGTAAACTCACCGAGAAAATAATGAGGCTCAAAGGTGTAGAACACGTTAAACTCACCAGCACAGCCAGCGGTGAAAAGATGGATGAAAAATAGATATTTTTTTTAAATTTTTAACTCTTCCAACCATATTTTTAAGTTTCAAATCTTATTGAAACTGGGGGGCTAAAAATATGGACAAAAAAAATGATAGGACAATATCAAATTAATCGATGAAGGTGTTTTCTACGTCCTATCACCAAAACTTAACTTTAGACCAGGAAAGACTGGCCGGTTTTTATGAGGCCATCCAAGATATAAAGGGAATTGTTTTTGACATAGGAGCTGGTTCTGGAATATTAACTGCCTGCGCAGCTCCTTATGCAGATTTTATTTATTCTGTGGAGAAGGATTCCAGGGTAGCCTCTAAAACAGCGCTTTTTTTGGAAAATTTTAACAACGTTTCCTTTATAGAGGGGGACGTTTTTGAGGCGGATTTCCCTGAAAAGGCAGATTATATTCTCTGCGAAATGCTGGACACCGCCCTCGTGGATGAAGAGCAGGTACTTGTTACAAACTACCTTTTAAAGTATCTTAAAGAAGAGGGAAAGATGATCCCCCACGGTGTAATTAACGGTGCTGAACCAGTGTCTACAAAATCTGAGCACATCTCGTACCATGAAAATGGAAGCCCCCAGCATCAAGTATTGGGACCATTAAATATCTACAGCAGGTACCAGTTTGGAGAATACATCCACCCCCAGGGAGATTTTAATTTAAAACTGAAAATAGAAGAAGATGGATTACTCACCGGTATTAAAATTACTACCTTCACGTTGATAACCCCGGAAATTGTCTGCGGACCCACTCCTATGATGAACCCCCCTCTGATCATTCCCACAGAAAAATTAAAGGTTAAAAAAGGAGATACTGTAGAAATACATCTAAGTTACCAGATGGGTGGTGGATTAAATACCATTAAAACCAGGATCCAGGGAATTTCATAGGGAAATGAAAGAATCTAACGAAGAATTAGAGGAATCTCATAAAGAATCTAAGGAATCTAACGACGAATTAGAAGAATTTCATAATCAATTAAAGGAATTCCTGAAAGGCAGGGACAAACTAGTTATTTTAGGCATCGGCAACCAGTTACGGGGTGATGACTTTGCAGGATCCCTCATAGCCAGGAAACTAAGCAAGACACTGGAAAAGAAAGATGTAACGGTTTTAGATGGTGGTACTGTTCCTGAAAACTTCACCGGGCTGATAAAAAGGGAAAACCCCACCCATATCATCCTATTGGATGCTGCGGATATGGGAAAACCACCAGGATATATCAAGATAATAAAGAAGGATGAGATATCCCAGTATAACATTTCAACCCACGCCATGCCACTCTCATTTTTAATAAAATACCTGGAACATTCCATTAAATCTAATATTATTCTCATAGGAATTCAACCCATGGAGATGGAGCTGGTAGACTCTGTTTCTCCTGAAGTAAATGCCAGTGTTGAGTTCTTGTTGGGTGTGCTTAAAAAATTAATAAAGTTATAAAAAATTGATCTAGTTCAAGAGGTCTTAAAAAATCTATTCCAAGAAATAGTTAAAAATTTAGTATATTTTTAATCCACTTCCAACGTACCAAGCAGTCCGTGGTTGTAGTCGTACTGTAGCTGTGCTGAGTTCATGAGTTCGAAGTTCCGGTAGGGGCTGTTAAGATATGGGAATATAATACCGGTGATAACGTAGTAGTATGCTCCCAACCGTCCATAGTAATGATCACAGATCTGATAGTACAGTGGTAATCCACAGCCCTGGTTTATTATGGGATTGTCACTTCTAACTGTTCCATGCCAGAACATCAATCTGGGTCCTACCTGACCATTTTGTGCGGCTTTTTTATCCAGATATGCCAGGGCATCATCTAAATTGTGGAATATTTTCCCGTCTGAAACGTAATCATAACGATCACTGGCCTGGCCGAATAAGAATCCCTGGATTACATCACCCCAGTCTACCTTGGTACTGTAACCTCTTTGCTTATCAATGAATCCTAACTCCATAATATAAACGTCCCCTTCCCAGTAGTTGGGATATCCACTACGGTGACCGGCTAGATGCACCACCAGAACTGTGTTGGAACCCCTGTCCTTAGCATATTTAGCTGCCAGAGTAGAATGTGGGTTTCCTGGTGACATATCGGGGTTTAAGATTTTAACAAAACCTAACCGACCCATAGGGGCGTAAGGTCCGCTTAAACTGCTAACATAAGAAAAAACTGCCACTATTAAGACTAAGAGGATGAGTATAACTTTCCAGTTCATGATTTAACTCGCTGCTCTGAATTTTTTTTTATTTGGTTTCGGGGATTTTTCACTTGTAATCTTGTCTCATAATTACGAGCAAAAGTCAATTATTATATAACGAATATAATTTATACAACGTATTATTAAACTTTGCCCCAAATCTGTGATAAAATTATCAATTTAACCGTTTATTATTAAACATATGTATTAAAGAATAGGTCTAAACCTCTGGTAAATTTTTTTTATTGTAATTAATTCCCGATTTTAGTATTTAAAAGTTCAGTAAAAAAACATTAATAAAGCTGAAAAATTCAAACACATGATAACATGAAGATCTTATTTATCGGAGCAAGACTCTTTAACGAAGTGGCAAATTTTGCCAGATCAAAGGGGATTGAAACCATCCTAACAGAATCCAACCCAGATTCACCTAATCTTGATTTAGCAGATGAATACCACATAGTCCCCAGGGGGATGGAAAAACCCACAGAATTAGCACTCAGAGAAGATGTGGATGCCGTAATTCCGCTTATTGGAATTGATAAACCCCTCCCAGAAGTAGCGGTTATGAAAAAGGAGCTGGAGGAAAATCACAACCTGCCGGTGGTTGCCTCCGGAATCAGGGCCACAGAAATTTCAACGGATAAATACCAGACCAAGAAGTTCCTGATGGAGAATAAGTTAAAAACTCCATGGTTTACTGAATTAACCAGGGACCAAATATCACCGGAATTAAAATATCCAGTTGTCCTAAAACAATCCGAAGGCCAGGGCGGAGTCGGTGTAAAAATTGCCCTATCTCCCGAAAATACAGAGGATTATTTGGAACGGTATCCCCAGGCGATGGCGGAAGAGTACGTGAAAGGTGCCGAGATATCAGTTGAAGTTTTAAGGTGGAACAACAAATCAGTGCCCCTGGTAGGGGTGTATAAAGGAGATACCACACTCACCGGAACCCATCCCCTGGAGAAGACCAGAAGCGCCCCGGTGGACATAGAAGACCTGGACAATCAGGAACTCAGGAAGATAGCCAAAAAGATAATGGACAAAATGGACGGTAACGGCACCGCAGAAGTGGAATTCATATACGACACGGAGAAAAAAGAGATCAACACCCTGGAGATCAACACCCGACCCAGCGGAACCCGATTTTTAACCTTCTGCTCCTCCAACATCAACCCCATACACCAACTGGTGAACATGGCAGTAGGAGAGTGGAACCCCCAGAAAATTGAAAGGGAAATGAAAGATTACTGTGCACTGGAGATGCCTCTGCCATCAGAAACCCTGAGTAGAAACCCCCATCTTAAAAATGACGACAACCAGAAGAAACAAATTTTAACTCTAGAAAAACCATATATCATACACGGCCCAGAAAAGGCCAGTAGAATAACCGTCCGGTCGCAAGATATGGACCAATCCCTAAAAATCATGGAAACCCTTAAAATAGTTGAAAAGTGAAAGCAAATGGAGAAGTGATTAGTTGAATTTATTAAACCCCTTTACATTCATACCTTTAATAATAGCATTCCTAGCTGTGGTCTTCTTCACACCATTCGTCAGGAGAACACTTTTAGGTGCGAATATAACTGATAATCCCATAGTATCAGAGCACAGCCATAAACAGGGCACACCCACTGTGGGTGGGCTGGCCATTATCTTAGGCTTACTCTTAATAGTATGCATCTATTCCGGTAATAAAATTTTAACCATCACCACAGGGGTCATGGTGGTAGCCGCCATCATAGGGTTGTTTGATGACCTATTGGGACTCAAAATCAAGGAATTCCAAAAAGTGGCCAGAAATATTTCCTCTGGTGCCGTGGAATTAGGAAGACTGATGCTTGGACCTGGTGAAGAAGCAAGGGTAGCCACCCCCAAAGCAAAAAGAGATGTGGATGAACTGGTGAAGCAGGGAAAGATAGAGATTATCCGAGAAGTGCCCATTAAAAGTGAGATGAGAGAGAGGGAGAAAATCCTTTCCCAGATTATTGTATCCCTATTTCTGATTGTATCCGGTAGCGTGCCTTTCATACTGAGCGGTTTTAATGTTGGATTGTTATCCATACCCATAGCCATTATTGGAGTTGTGGGCGCCATTAACGCGGTGAACCTCATCGATGGAATGGACGGACTGGCAGCTGGGGTGATGGGAATTGCCTCCCTGGCCTGCGCCATATTCTCCATTTTAACCGGCCGATTAGAAGTGGCAGTTACCTTCATGGCACTGTCCGGTGTTTGTTTCGGATTCCTGGTTTACAACAGAATCCCGGCATCAATAATCATGGGTGACACCGGTGCCTTTGCCCTGGGAGGGTTCTACGCAGCCGCGGCGATACTGGGTGATGTGATCATCTTCGCAGTCATCGCTATAGCAGTGCCCATAGTTTCTGTGTTAGTCAGCCTCATGCACCGTTCCCATATAATTAAATTACCGGTTGAACCCTTACACCACACATTACAATATAAAGGACTTTCTGAAGGGAAAATTGTAACTCTATACTGGGTTACAACCCTGATAATTTGTATAATCGCTTTATATTTTTATAAACTCTTATAATCTAATCACACCTCCAGGATAAAAAAAATGGATAACCTAACCACATCCTATCTGGCAGATGAAATTGGTGGGCGGCTTATTAGGGAAGATGTTCCCATCAAAGGCATATTCAACATTTTAAAGGATTCAAGTAAGGGTGATGCAGTAATAAGACACCGGATCGATGCGAAAGGTGTTGAGATCGCCCACGAAAAACATGTCTCCTGCATCATCACCCAGGATATATCTAAAGAAACGATTGTTCAAGCTCAGGAACTTGATTTACCCATAATCGTGACGGATAAGATAGAAAAGGCCAATGCTTTCGCCCTTAAATGGGCCATAAATAAATATGCCAGGGACACCCTGCGTATAGTGGTTACCGGTACCAATGGAAAGTCCACCACCACCCATATGATTTACACCATCCTCCAGGAGGCGGGCTACACTACTTATACTAATACCGACTCCTTATCAGAGTTCAACACACTCATCGACCCCATGGTGGCTAAGCAGATAGCTGAATTCCCTGATAAGATGGACGCCCTGGTGATAGAGGTTTCTGAGGTCCAGGGATGGATGGACCGTATCATGAAGGACCACGCCTACCAGATGACCTCCGTCATCAACCCCCAGATGGTGGTCCTGACCAACGTGGCACTGGACCATATAGGCCTGGTAAATTCCATAGAAGAGGCCTACCAGGAGATATCAGGTGCCATCAAGAATTTCCAGGGAAGATATATTGTCTTAAACAATGAAGATCCCCTGATTAAAGAGATGGGAAAATCTGTGCCCTCCCACATTAAAGTCTCCTATTATGGTAAGGGTTCTTCTCTGGAATTTCGTGCACGCGGAATCTTCCACTCTGGTAAACTGATTGTTGATGAAGTTGATTTACCCTTTAAAAGCCCTCATTTTATCCAGAACACTCTAGCTGCAGTACAGGCAGCTTTAACCTTGGATATTCCCCTGGAAACTATTGTCCGTGGGGTTTCATCCTACCAGCCCCTGGAGAGAAGGTTCACTATACTTTCTCGAAGCCCCCTTATAATAGATGACTTCGCCCATAACCCTGATGGTATAAAAGCCACCATCCAAGCTTCTGTACGGTTAGCTGATGGGAAAATTTATCTGGTAGTCGCTATCCGGGGATCTAGGGGAGATATGATTAACAGGGCAAATGCAGAGGCAGTTGCCCAGAGTTTAAAAGGCACGAATCACCAGCTCATACTCACCAGTAGTGTGGATGTGGTGGACGAAGCTAACCTGGTAAAACCCTCTGAAAAAAGGGTGTTCACCGATGCAATGGATGAAAATGGGCTAAAATATCTGTTTTTCCAGGACCTGGGAGATGCCCTGAAATTCGCCCTTGAATCATCCAGGGAAGAGGATACCATTCTATTAATCGGGGCTCAGGGGATGGACCCAGCTAGAGAACTGTTAAAAGAGCATGGGTTAATCTAGTACCACTATTTTTATATAAATCAACTAAATACTATCATTTTTAAATATAAATGAACTTTTATATAACAAATAATTCTAAATGATTATAAAAAAATCATGTAATTAATAAGTTTCCCCATGATATTGTAATAATCAGGGTATTATTAAAAAATAACTAGGTAGATTTGATAAATTGAAATGTGTAGTAATAGGTGCAGGAAATGCGGGGCGTCCTGTAGCCAGAATTTTAAATTATATAGGTCATCAGGTTCACATCACCGACCAAAAAAGGTTAGATGAATTCGCCCCTAAATATCAGGAGATCCTTCTCCAGATGGAGGAAGAAGGTGTCAAACTGAATTTAGGTAACGATGTTCCCCAGGATATGGCTAGCTTCGATTCTGCCTACTTATCCCCCAATATAGCCGCAGATTCACTAGTATGGAATCAGGTGGGGGAAAGTGGTATGAAATTGCTTGAACACCGGGAAGTATCCCATATAGTGGATGATTTAATTGATATAGACATCATCGGGGTTACCGGGACCCTGGGAAAGACCAGCACCACCCATATAATCGCCCATATATTCGAATCCAGCGGATATAATGTGTGGAAGTGCTCCTCCCGCCATGGTAACCTTCTAAGTGAAGTGATTGTAGACGGGATTATAAAAGATCATCATCGGAAATGTGACGTTGCCGTATTTGAACTCCCCCATGGAACATCCCGGTTGATGAGTGAGGTTAAACTGAAAATAGGGGTGCTCACCAATATCTATCCGGAACACCTGGATGAATTTGAGGATTCACTGGAGAAGTACGCCGAAAGGAAGCTGTTCATCGCCGGGTCTAGTGAGATACTGATATCCACACCCCAGTGTCAGAGTTACCTGGAACCACTCCGGGATGACATCGTATATTACTGTACCCAAAAAGGCCAGTGTAACATTTCCGGAACTCTGGAAGATAACGAGATAACCGTAGATTATGATTTAACCAGTTTTAAAAATCCAGTGCATAGTCTTAGCGATAAAGGGTCCTTTAAAACCGGTTTTAAATTGAAGGGATATTATTTTGAAAACTCCCTTGCTGCATCAGCCGTAGCACTGACCTATGGTCTGAGTGAGGAAAATATCAAGGAAGGTTTAAGCAATTTCCCGGGTGTCTCAGGACATCTGGAATTTATGGGAATTTATTGTGGTAGAAAAACCCATTTTGACACTGCCTTCGTGCCTGAAGGACTGGTATCCACCCTGGAACAATTTTCAAATGGCAAACTCATAGTTATCGTGGACAATCCAGACACCACCACCATAAGGGATAAGTTCAAAGTAGGTGAAACGATAGGCCAGTATGCAGATGTTATAATCTCCAGCGGATTCAACGAAACCCTGGGGGGTATAAACATGGAAGCAGCTGGGGAAGTTTTAAGGGGCGTCCAGAACCCAGAGTGCCAGAAAATAGCCGTAGAAGACATGATCATGGCCGGAGAAACCGCCATAAAGGTTACAAATCCAGGTGATACCATCATACATGTTGGCCCCGGTGGTGTAACCAACTACGATGAAGTTAAACGGAAGATGTTACTGGGAATAGAAAGGGGCTGTGAAAAATACGGTAAAAATTAAAAAGGTACAATTCATGTCCAGAGATACCAAAGAGGGTGTAGATTTTTCTTCAAAGGTTTGTTCCAATAAGGTATTCGGTGTCATCGGTGTCTGTGGAATAGTGGGCAATCTGGTGGCCCGGGTTTTAATGGACAACTGGTACAAGGTCGTGGGGACCGATATCAAGGAAGAAAATAACTGCGAATTTAGATACACCCTAAAGGATTACCATTCTCCACTATATTTTGGCGGACACCCAGAATCCTTTTTTGCCAAATCAAACTTCATCATACCCCCTCCCAGTTTACCAGAAGATTCTAAATTTTTTAAAACCTTGAAAGTTAACTCACAGAAAGGTAAATATGAAATAATCAAAGTAGATGAGGTAATCAACCTCATAAAACCCGATAAACCAGTACTCTGTGTGACGGGGACCAATGGTAAGACCACCACCGTTTCCATGTTAAAACATATCTGTTCTTCTGCAGGGCTTGAACCCACTGAACACGGGTTTAAACATCTACAGGGCAACATCGAATATATACCCCCACTGCAATGCCGGTTGAAGGGTGATGTGGCTGTCCTGGAAACCGGTACCTTTGGAAAGCCAGGGGATTTAAAGTTCATGGTGGAACGTTCCCAGCCAGGCTGTGGAATAATCACCAACATCACCCCGGATCACATGCAGGATGACCAGGATTTCCTGAAATACGCCAGTATAAAGGGTGAATTCGTGGATTACCTTAAAAACAGGATGTTGATAGTTAACGGGGATGATCCCACAGTGTGGGGTTTGATTGAATCCAGGACTCAGGACCCGGAAGGGGTAATCACCTTCGGGGTAGACCTGGAGACAAACATAATAAATAAAAAAAGGTGCTGGTGCGGGAGAGAACTACCTGTTAATGAGACCATATCTGGAATGGGCAAGTATGATTGTCCTTGTGGACTGGAAAATCCTCAAATCGACTATCTAGCCACAAATATAAGGGGGGGTAGTTTCACCCTGAAAACACCTTGGGAAGTTTTAACCGTGAAAATACCACTCATGGGTCTTCATAATATCTACAACACATTGGGTGCAATAGCAGCGGCGAAAGAATTCTTTAACCTCCCTTTAAAAGATATAATAACCAGCGTTCAAACTTTTAAAGGTGTTCCTGGTAGATTAGATTATATGGGGGAATATCAGGGGAAAAATGTCATCATAGACTATGCACACAACCCCGGCGGGGTGGAAACCGTACTCCGGGAACTTGAGAAGATCTATAAACCCCTGGCCGTGGTCATAACTGTATCCTCCGAGTCAGGAGAAGGAGGAAACAGGGATATTCTAAATAGAAGCCTGGATAACGCTGACTACGTGATCCCTGCCTCATATTATTCGAGAAAAGCAGCGGACAATTTTATGAGGGAAGGAAAACCAGAAGCAGATAAAATAATTTTAACCTCCCAATATCCGGATGAATTTAAAAAGAGAACCCTGGGAGCTAATCTAGAACAGATCACCCAGGGATTAAAGACCGCTCTTAAACTTGATGTGCGGGTTGTGGTTTGTATCGGTGAAGCAGCTTTTACCTACCGGGAAGAAATCCGAAGAATTATCGAGTTACCAGAGGGTCGAAGTTGATATATTAAACCAAGGGGAAAAGTTAATATTCTAAACCACAAGGCCAAAGTTAATATACTAAGATATCCATAAACTTCCATTCAATATTTTATAAAAAATTTATTTATATTAAAAACCTATTTAAATAGCGAAGATATTAATAATAAATCCTCAAAAAAGGGATTTGTCTAAATTTGTAGTTAAAAACTACGTAAATTTTTTTAATTTAAATATCAATAAAATTCAATATATAACACGATTTTAAATATCGAATAAACTCAATATAACACATTTAGAGTATTATGGTGAAAGAAGGATGTTTATAAAAATAAGAAGAGATACTTTAATTATCCTCATGCTGGCCTTTATGCTAATTTTATCAGGCCGGGTTATGAGCTATGTGTCTTACGCCTCCTCTGATGACACTGGACAGGGTGTTCCCATCGCAGGAGTGATAGTTAAAGGAAACGACATCGTACCCACAGCAACTATCAAGGGTCTGGCTGCAGATGTAGGATTCAGGTCGGGAAGTTATATTCAGGGAGACACCCTGGTTACCTCCAAGCGAAAAGTACCCCTGGAGGGAGCTATAAACAATGCAGAAATAGCAGTGTCCTACGCCGCAATTCCCGGTACCCAGATATACCCTATAACTGCCGTGGATGTTAAAGTGGATAAAATAACCGGTATAGTAACCATCAACGTTATCGAAGACTTCCAAGCAGTGGTGGTGAAGTGAAGATCGACCGAGCAAATATCATCAAGATCATGATCTTGATGATGACCATTACACTGGCCATGAACACCGCAGCTGCCACCTTAAATGTCATCATCATATCCGACCCCACAGGTCAGGATCCTAATGGAGCCGCCGCCGGTAGTATGTCCTACGCCAACAACATGTTCCAGTCAACCTTCATATTCTCCCCGGAACAAGATTTCGCAGTTTTATCTGGTGGAGCGGAAATGAACGAAACAAACAGGCTGGCTGCCATCGTGGAAACTATTCAACTCTTCAAGGAGAATCAAACACCATCAACTGCAGTAAGTATAGCTAGCAACTACAAAGGAATAAGGATAATGGCCGGAGGCCCCACCATGGGAGCCGCGGTTGGTGGAGATTTCTCTGTCTACGTGGTAACTGTAGATGATGATGGAACCATCACGGTAACTCCCCATGAAGACGGGCTGGCAGTTCTGCCGGCAGGTAAAAAGGGAGCGATAATACACCTTAGGCACACATCAACCAATCCAGGAGGTGGTGACGCCGCATTAATCAGAAAAGAAACGGCGGTGATGATCGGTGAAAAGATCAGGGACGGTTACTCCGCCACAGAAATAATGGGCGACGTCTTCCAGAAGGTATCGGTTGAGGCCAATGAAAATCACGGTGGAGGAGCGGTTAACCTGGTATCTGATATCACCACAGGAGATACTTTCACCCCAACTGATGTAAATCAGCCTGGTTTCCCCATGAATGAGCCCTACAGTAAATATGACCCGGAATGTGGATGGGGTATAGCATATCCCGCGGCAGAAAGTTACTCTACATGTCCCCTGGATGGTAATCCACTGAAGATAGCTTATGCCTACGACGTCCTACGAAGTGCAATTACTGTTTCACCATCCAACGTAACCGTCAACACCTACGGAACAGACCTGTCCGGTATCAGCACCACCACGTCAGAAATTGTTACATATTCAATTAACAAAAACGGATTCAACGCCAACGCCATTGCTAAGTCAATTAACTCCGCCATTGACCGTGGGCTTCTAATTGGTGTAAATCATGTTGAGGCCAAGGATATCAACATCCGGGAAAACTCCAAACAGGTAGGTGTTTATTTCACACCACTGGGCGGTGGTAGAACATCCCCACCCTGGAATCTGCCCATAAGCTCCTCACTATTGGATATTATCGGAAATATGCAGACAGCAATAGGGTTAATCCTAGTGGTTCTGGTACTATTTAGAAGCACTCTCATCTCTTCCTTCATGAAAAAAAGGCGTTGAACAGATCATGGCACTTATTTTAATCAGAGCAGACGATAAGAAAAAAATCTTAAATGCTCTGGCGGATCTGGAAAGACACGCCCATCTTAAAATCTGTGGAAAACCTAAAATAATACCCCCAGAACTAGCGGATGAAGTTATAGAGCGTATCCTTAAACAAAAAATAAAAAGGAAATCTAAACGGGCGGTTATGGTGCTGGTGGAAGAAGACACCACCAAGAGCATAATGCAGGTTAGGAAAATACATCCCCCGGCACATCTGGTTGTTATAAGCGACGAATATGAAGATTATTCCAATTTAAAGAAGAATTTTAGTGAACTGCTTCCTTTTAAGGGTTATTATTCCCGGAAAAGTAAAGAGCGTTCTGGAAAAAGGTAAAAATATTTTATTATCTCCTCTTTATGTGAGCTATATCACCAATGGTGGTACCGCCTCTGGTTGATGAAGCTGTGTCTTCTAGTTGCTCATCTTCTATTCGATCCAATATTGTAATGTTTAAAATCCTTTCTAACTTTCTTGCTAGTTTTATATCTGGAATCATTTTCCCAGATTCTATCCTATTAATTACCGATGCTTTTTCATTGATTTTTTGTGCTAATTCCTCTCTTGACCATCCTTTTTTTTCTCTTGCTGTTCTGATCAGGGTATTATAGTCTTCAGATACTTCATATGATGGTTCTCTTACCCTAGGGCGACGAGGTGGCGTTCTGGGTCTAGCTGGTCTTGGAGGTTCTTTTTGTACTTTACCAAATTTTGAACACTCTTTACAAGTTTGCATGACTGAACCGTCGATTTTAACACGTATTGGCTTACCTGGTACTTTTTTTCCACAAATCTCGCATCTCATGGGCATCCCTTTGAATTGTCTTATATATAATTTTACACCTCAATATTTAAATATTATTAGGGATAATAATTGACTATATAACATGAAACCCAACAATTATTTTTTTATTATGGAAAAATGATTAGGAGTGAACCAGGACCATGGAAAACATGTCCCCCAATGTTTTAAAGAAAATAGAAGACCTTAAAAAAGAGATTAAAATCCTTAAAGAGGAGAATACCAAAACCAAACGCAATTTAATGTGGAAGGTAAGGAAACTCGAAAAGGATAAAGTATTACTTGAAAATGAAAAGATGCGGATTGATAGAGAGGTAAAATCTCTCAGAGGAGAAATTGAAAGGTTCAGATCTCCTCCACTGGTAATAGCTACCGTAACCGAAGTATTAGACGATGGTAAAGTAGTAGTTAAAAGTAGTACCGGACCGCACTTCGTTATTGGATATTCACGTTTCTTAGATGAAAAATCTTTAGAACCAGGAGCTAGAGTGGCCTTGAATCAGCAGACCTTCAGCATAGTGAACGTACTGCCCTCAGAAAAAGACCCACTAGTAACTGGTATGGAAGTTGAAGAAAAACCAGATGTAAGTTACGGGCAGATAGGCGGATTAGAAGAACAGGTAGTTGAAATTAAAGAAACAGTAGAACTACCCCTGAAAAAACCGGAATTATTCATCGAAATAGGAATAGAACCACCAAAAGGAGTTCTCTTATACGGCCCACCAGGTACCGGTAAAACCTTACTTGCTAAAGCCGTTGCTCATGAAACCAACGCCACTTTCATCAAGATAGTGGCCTCAGAATTCGTGAAAAAATACATTGGTGAAGGAGCCCGACTGGTACGTGGTGTCTTTGAACTGGCCAAGGAAAAAGCACCTAGCATAATCTTCATCGATGAAATTGACGCTATAGCTGCTAAAAGACTTAAAAGCTCTACCAGCGGAGACCGCGAGGTACAGCGTACACTGATGCAGCTACTGGCTGAGATGGACGGATTCGAAGGAAGGGGTGATGTGGGAATCGTCGCTGCCACCAACCGACCCGACATACTGGACCCAGCACTCCTGCGTCCTGGTAGATTCGACCGATTCATAGAAGTACCCATACCCAACGAAGAAGGCAGAATGGAGATACTCAAGATCCACTCCAAAAACATGTCCCTGGATGAGGAAGTTGATATCAGAATGATCGCCAGCCTCACCGAAGGAGCCTCCGGAGCAGACCTAAAAGCAGTCTGCACCGAATCAGGAATGTTCGCCATCCGAGAAGAAAGAACCGTGGTAACCATGAACGACTTCATGGACGCCGTGGATAAAATAATCGGAATGGAAAGAGAAGAAGAGATGAGGAAAGAAGCCGGGGTTATGTATGGGTAATCCCATATTCTAATTTCTTTTTTATTTTTAATTCTTTTTTATTAAATGAGTTTATTTTTTAACTATTTTGTATAAAAATCTAGGACTCCTATTCTTCTATTAAAGAAGTTTTTGTTCGACTAGATAGAAACAGCTATTAATTATGAAACAAAAAACAGACATTTGAATGATAAATACTAAAAAAAACTCCTAGATTAGTAAAGTTGTTCAACATTACAGTAATTGGGTTAGTTTTATTAGATATAATACTGCTAACTGCTTTAATTTTTATAAATAATATAAATCCTCAGTTATATCAGTTTATTTTATATTTTGACTTATTTGTTGTCATTATTTTAATTGCACAGTTTATCTATAAATTTAAAAATTCCACCAGCAAAACTAAATATTTGAAAGATAATTGGTTTGATTTGGTGGGAATGGTTCCAGAAATTGTTTTACCTGGATTTGCAACATTTTTAAGGTATTTTAGATTGATAAGAATTCTATCCCTTTTTAGGAGAAATTTAGCAAATTTTTTCAATTTTTTAGAAAGAACACATCTAGAATACGGTATAACCTTAATATTCATTTTAATATCAGCTGCATCTATATTTTACTTTTTCGAGCATGGAATCAATCCAAATGTCAATAGTATAGATGATACCATATGGTATGCTTTAATCACCATTAGAACCGTAGGATTTGGTGATGGAACTCCCCAAACTATTGGAGGTAGAGTAGCTACAGTCATAATTATAGTCTCGGGGTATTGGTTTCGTCAGTTATTTGGCTGCAACTATTACTGGATGGTTTTTTGAAAGTACTAAAAAGGAAGATGAAGAGATTGAAGAGGATTTAGAAACATTTCGAAAAGATGTTAGAAACCAGCTGACTTCCATTCAAAAGGATATCGAAGAGATTAAAAGAATTTTAGATGAAAAGGATAATAAATAACCTGGAATATCCAACTATTTATTTTCATTTTAAATGAATCACAAAATTTTAAGTTCTTTTTTAATGGATAATTTGAAGTCCTACTTATGGATATATCGTTTATGAAACTCAATTTTGTATTTTCCAAGATTAGTAATAAGTTCACATAACTTTTTAGCATTTTTTATATTGAATCACAAAAAATTAACGAAACCTTATATATCTAAAGATAAGAGTAAGTATTGGGATCGCTATTATCTATAAATCAGAGATTTTCAGGATTAAAGGGAGTGTAGAAAATGTCAAAAAGGATTGAAATCGGTTTGTTAATAATATCTGTATTTTTAATTGCAGTGGCTGTATCGGGATGTGTAGCATCACCGGTTAAAGTAGTGGTAAATTATCCTGGTAGTTGGAATGGTACCATAACTACAGAAAAGGAAACACGGACAATAGAGGGTACTGGTGAAGAAACAATTGATTTAGGCACGTATGTTGGTAGTTTGAAAGTTGATGTTGAAAAGAAGGATAAAGACTCCAATGAAACACTATCCATACAGTTAATGAGAGGGGATGAAATAGTCAATTCAGCTAATTCCTCTGTTAGCGGAGGCGGTGAATTAGACGATGCTATATTGAGTGTCCATATAACTGCTTAAAAAGTAAATAATAAATGATGGGGTTTAATACCCATTATCTTCTTTTATTCGTCTTTTTTATAATCAATTTAACAAACAAAATCTTTTATCTCCCCGGTGAAGTTGTTTGCTGCCTCTATTATGGGTCCCTTAACCGCCAGGACAAACCCAACATTACTTCCACGGATGGACAGCAACCTATCCCCTTCCTTTACATTAAAACAATTAAGTGCTTCTCCAGGTAACTTGAATACGCCCTGCTTGTTTATTTTAACCCAGGAGTAATATCTACTCTTCCATTTAACCGGCTTTCCTTCCGGTAGTGAATAATGCCTGAATTCCGGGTGGTCAATTAATAAACCTTTCATCATAATGGATTCGCATATCAATCCCTGTCTGGATACGACGAATCCGCCTGAACTTTTACTCCCAGAAATGAGGATCAGCTTATTTTCTGTAAATAGTTGGTATTCATTTATTACCTGCTCTGGAACTTGTACGCATCCTTCTTTTCCAATTGGGGATCATCCGAAAACGAATTTTCCACCTTTAGCTATTTGGGGCATGATAAGTACAATAAACTTTTAAAAAAATAGAGGTAAATTAATTACCCGAATCTTTAGGCAAACGAGGAATCAACCATGATAAGAATGCATCCTCACTTCTTGACTGTATCCAAACCCTTCCTGGCCCGGTTAATTCAACAACCAATCCTTCACCACTGAAAAATGTTGATTTCAGTCCGCCTATCCTCTTCACCTTGTAATCAACTCCATCATCAAAGGCCACTACATGTCCGGTGTCTATTCTGCAGGTTTCACCATCCCCCAATGTAATGGGGTGGACTGCACCAAAACTGGAAGCAAAGAGTGTCCCTGTTCCTTCGATTTTTAACAGGAACAGCCCCTCTCTGGAGAAAAACGTTTTTGATCCTCCCCATTTGGTGTCTATGTCAATATCAACGGTCCCCGCCATAAAAGAACCAGATTGAACAAACACCCTCTGATTATCCAGATCCATGGCATGAATATCTCCAGGTAACGGAGGAGCCATGGTAACCTCACCAGGGACTTCTGCAATGAATTTATTAATAAAAAAGCTTTCTCCACCAAGCAGGCTTCTTTTTAAACCTTTAAAAAGTCCCCCTCTTATTCCAGTCTCAATTTTTATTCCACTGGACATGCTTACAAATGCCCCTGCTTCTGCATTAACCTGCTCAGACATCTCCATATTCAGTTTAAGCAGAGCATAGGACGGTTGGTACAATATCTCATAGTCCATTTTATTACCTCTTTGGAAAAAAATTTCCTCATAGAATACTATATCAGGTTAGTAATAAAATTTGCTCTATTGCGAATTATCATCTACAAAACTATATTTATTGATTAATCTATTGCGAATTATCATCTACAAACTATATTTATTGATTAAAAATATAGAAGATTTATAAAATGGGAATTCCATAGTAAAGCATAATTACACCGGGAATTTAAAATATGGGCAATATAAAATTTGATGACACTAATCTATTCTATTTAGATGCAGGTTCAGGCTATCCAGTTTTTCTGATTCATGGGATGGGCAGTGATCATGCAGTATGGGCAGAGCTGATCCCTCTACTACAGAACGATTACCGGGTAATAGCTATGGATCTGCGTGGTCATGGTCTTTCCAGTAAAACCCCTGGGCCATACAGCATAGACTTATTCTCCGAGGATATTTTACAGCTTATAGAATCACTTAATATCGGCCAGGCACACTTCATAGGTCATTCCATGGGCGGGGCCATACTACAGGAAATGGCCATCAATAACCCTACAATTTTCAGTTCTATAACCATTATATCCAGTTTTTCTTATATAGACCACCAACTTGAGGAAAAATTGGTAAAACTCCATGATATTCTGAATAATAAGGGTTATAATGAATTTTTTGATGCCTGCCTTGAAATTACCTATAATCCACAATTTGTTATAAAAAATAAAGAATTATTAGATGAGTTCAAGGATAGTATGGCAAAGTATAGTTCAATTTCTTCTTTAACATCCACAATAAACGCCTGTTTAAAGGTTGACTACAAAAGTTCGCTAAATAAAATTACAACTCCCTCTTTCATAGTTGCTGGTGAAAATGATGTTTTTGTCTCCATCAACCATGCAATCAAACTCAGTCGCGAAATTCCAAATTCTAAAATTGATATTATCCCAGGAGCCAGCCATAATATGCTGGTAGAACAGCCCTTAGAGACCTATAATGTGATTAGAAACTTTTTAGATGAATTATAATTAGGATAAATAAAACAGTTAAAATTATTTCTATAAAGAATAAACTTTAATATACAGGCCAATGATGAACCCTATGAGCTCTGAACCGTGATGAATGATGGGCGAGCTGAGGCTTACATACTTATTCTAATTTCTTTATTTCTTCTACAACATCATCCACGCTGTTGTAGATTGTTTTACCCTTTAATTCACTTACTTCGGGCCGCATAACCATCACAATGTGGATGCCCAATTCCAAAGCAGCCTGAAGCTTTGAGGGTGTTCCACCTGACTTCCCGCTTTCCTTGGTGACCACCACTTTGATATCATATTCCTTCATCAGGGCCTGGTTGAATTCCTTGGAATAGGTGCCCTGCATGGCTACGATATTCTGTGGGGGTATGCCTGCTTCCTGGCATTTTTCTATGGAAAAAGTAGTGGGAAGAATCCGGGCCACTATCCTGTGTGGATAGATCCTTCCTGTTAAATAGTGTAGAGTCATAACTCCGGCCAGGTGTAATATGCGGCTGTCTCCTAATTTTAAGATCTCTTCCACGGCTTCCCCAAAGTTATTCACTTTATGAATCAATTCATTATCCGGGATATCCAGTGTCGGCCTGTCGAATCGTATATATCTTATTTTCTCTATATCAGCGGCTTTTATGGCGTTTTTGGTGGCATCTGATGCGAAGGGGTGGGTGGCATCGATGAGGACATCTATCTCATTATCCCTTATAATCTCAGCCAGTTTCACAGAATCAAAGCGTCCCACCAGGACTTTATCAGCCCCTGCTTGTTTGGCAAGTTCCCCACCATTGAGGGAGATGGCGGTGGCCAGGATATAGTTACCCGTAAATGAGAGTTTTTTTATTATTTTCCGCGCGTCACTGGTACCAGCCATCACCATTAGATTCAATTTTAACACCGAATTTTTTTTTATTTTTTTAAAACTTGTAATAATTTTTTATTTACCTCACGAACCTTTCCACCAGCCAGTCACTTACCAGGATGGTGCTGGCAATCAATAGGATGATTACCCAATCAATCAGTCCGAGTGCCGTGGTCCGGAATATTCCCTGCAGGAATGGTAAGTATATAACTCCTAACTGCAGTAGTACAGAGGCTCCCACCGCTATATAGAGGAAATTATTGGAAAATCCATGTTCAGCCCGGCAGTTGAACACGTTGAATATCTGGTACATGACGAAGAGGGTGAAGGCCATGGACATGGCATAGATTAATTCTGCGCCGTTCATCAGGAGGTAGGAATAGAGGGCCAGCGTACCAATGGTCATCACCACCCCGGCAACCACGATTTTGGTGAGGTTCTTCCGTGGTATGATCTCCTCTTTAAGGGGAGGCCGTTCCATCACATTGTGTTCTGGTGGTTCAACACCCAGTGACTGGGCTGGGGGTCCGTCCATGATGATGTTTATCCATAACACCTGTATAGGGTTGAAGGGGACTGGTAATCCTATTATGGACGAGGAGGTTATGGTTAGTATAGCCCCGATGTTGGTTGAGAGTTGGAAACGGACGAACCTGCGTATATTATCGAATATGGTACGTCCTTCACGCACTGCTTTGACTATGGTGGCAAAGTTGTCATCCTGTAGGAGCATGTCCGCGGATTCCTTGGCCACATCGGTTCCGCTTCCCATGGCCACACCAATAGCCGCTTTCTTGAGTGCGGGTGCATCGTTAACTCCATCACCGGTCATGGATGCTACGTTGCCTGTCTGTTTAAGGGCTTCCACTATGCGTACTTTCTGTTCGGGGAATACCCTGGCGTATACGCTGATATCGTTCACCATGTTCAGGAATTCCTGGTCACTGAGTTTGTCCAAGTCTGAACCGGTGAGTGCTACGATTTCATCACTGTCTCTAATTTTCAATTCCTGGGCTATGGCCACTGCAGTGTCCTTATGGTCCCCGGTGATCATAACCACTCTTATACCGGCCTTTTTAGCAACGGCAATGGCGTCTCTAGCTTCATCACGTGGTGGGTCCATCATACCCACCAGACCAGCGAATATTAAGCCTTTTTCTAATCCTTCTTTATCTTCCAGGTCTTCATCTGGACTTAATTTACGATAGGCAAACCCAAGGACCCTAAGTGCGTTGCCGGTCATTTCCTTCAGGTTCTGCATCACTTCATCGATGTCTTCGGGTTGTAATGCGCAGACCGCGTCTTCACCTTCAATCTGGGAGCATCTCTCCAGGAGTACCTCAGGGGCTCCCTTGACCAGGACGTAACGGTCTTCTTCAAACTGGTTTACCGTGGTCATCCTCTTCCGGGTGCTGTCCAGTGGTATCTCCAGTAACCGTGGATATTTCTCCTCCAACTCCTTCCGGTGGTAACCATTGGCATCGGCGTACATGAGGAGCGCTGCATCTGTGGGGTCGCCTAATACTTTTTCATAGGAGTAAGTCGCGTTGTTACAGAGGGCGGAGATGGTGTTCACCATCTTGTAATCCTTCACCCGGGTATCCCGGACTGTCATCTGGTTTAATGTGAGGGTTCCGGTTTTATCGGTACAGATCACGTTACAGGAACCTAATGTTTCCACTGCTAAGAGTTTACGGACTATGGCGTTGCTCCGGGCCATTCTCTGCATTCCTAAAGCTAAAGTTAAGGTTAAAATAGCAGGTAAACCTTCCGGTACAGCGGCCACTGCCAGGGACACGGCGGTCATGAAGTTGTCCACCAGTGGGATTCCCTGAAGGTAGCCCAGGGCGAATACCACGGAACAAACTACTACGGCCAGTAATCCCAGGGTCTTTCCTAGCCGAGCTATCTTCTGTTGTAGTGGTGTATCTTCATCTACTCCCTGGATCATCTCCGCGATCTTCCCTATCTCGGTGCCCATTCCAATTCCAACCACCACTCCCTTTCCCCGGCCGGAGGCAACACCAGTTTCCATAAAGGCCATGTTATCGGCGTCATGATCATCTGAAACAATTACATCGGTACTTTTATCCACAGGGAGGGATTCACCGGTGAGGGCTGATTCATCGATGAGGAGGTCGTAGCTTTCTACTATCCTGAGGTCGGCAGGGACTTTGTCTCCTTCCTCTAATAATACTATATCTCCCCGGGTGAGGTCTCCAGCGGTTACCTTCTGTTCCTGGCCGTCCCTTATAACCACGGCTTCAGCGGATATGAGTCCTTTGAGTTTTTCCATGGCTTTCTCGGCACGGTATTCCTGGATGAATCCTACTATAGCATTTATGAGTACCACAATTAAAATAACGATTGCATCCAGGGCGTCCCCCACATAATAGGCGGCTACGGCGGCTATGATCAGGATTAAAATGAGTATATCCATGAACTGGCCTAAAAAGAGCCTTACCGGTCCTGCCTTTTTTTCCTCGACCAGCTCGTTTCTACCGTACTTGGCCAGGTTTTCCTGAGCCTGCTTGCTGGTTAATCCATTTATATCAGAATTAAGGTTTTTTAAAGTTTCTTCTATACTTAACTTCTTCCATTTCATTGTGAAAACACCTAAATTTTCTGCAAAAATATTTCACTCAATAATTTGATCATCTGTTACTTTCTGATTTTTTTCTGGCTTATCTTTTATATAATCCGGCTTTTCAGAGATTTATTTTACTATATTATTTGTTTATCTTTGTTGGGGTAAAATATCCCTAAATCCTATTTTTGAAAGTGTTATAAGCGCTTTGTTTTTTGTATTTATGGCTGTAGAAGAATTTTCAGTCATCGGCATTACATAAAGCATTTCAGAATCGTCTACTACTAACAACATTAAATCTTCTAACCCAAACTCATAAAAGGCTTCTTTATATGCTGTTTTTAATTCTTCCTTATCATAATGTTTAGTTGCAAATCCGTTGATCATTTTATCTGTGGCAATGATGGAGAAATCACCCTCTTTGCCTTGAAAAATTTTCTCCAACTCATCTTCAGTGTCTTTATTATCAGAATAAATGATAAGTTCTAGTTTTAAATCTCTTTCATTTAATTTTTTGAAATATTTAAGATATTTTGGAGGTGCCGCCATGAATATGCTTTGACGAACATTTTTGAGCATGTCTTTGATCTTGTGATCAATGCCCTTTTCACTTAATACGTACCATAAAGTCCTTGATTTTTCTCTGAATTTTTCCTGATCCAGAGTGGAAAAAAGTTTTTCTGCCTGTTTTTTTGCGTTTAAATGAGTTTCTAACAAAATTTCAAGCCCGAGTTCGTGTGGTATGGCCTGATATGTCATGGGTCTGTTGTTAATGAGGATTACCAGTCCTTTTTCTTCTAAAAGGCGTAGACTTTCATAGGTATTTGGTTTTGATAGGCCTAAAAAGTTTATAAGCTTTTTAACTTCCGCTGTATTCATCATTGATAGTGTTATATATATTTTGGCCTCGGATTCAAGAAGCCCCAGTTCCATCAATGATTTAACAAGATCTCGTGGGATTTTAGGCATTATTTGGTTTCTCCTCTTTCTGATAGTTAATTATTCCACAAATTTTATATATCAATTTTTATTATATAATAGTTGTTATGTATAGAACAACTTTAAGTAAAAAATATATGTGAATTAACTTATTGAATACATCCCCCACAACTGGAGGATAATATCATGTTACAGCTTATACAATTGAAAGAAGAAAAAAAGGAAATCAATTCAAAGGATAATATATCCTTTACTTTAATATTCAAAGATGATAAATTAATAGATCAGACATTACCACTCTTAAAGAAATGCATAGAGAATTATAGATTATATAACCAGACTAAACTTGAATCAAAAGTCACCACTACACTAGAAAAAGGTAAATACATAAAATTGTGTGTAATCTACCCCAGCTCAGCTTTGAATGTTTCTAACCAGGAAATAGAAGATGATCTTGAAGGATATAAAAAGGACTTTGAAAATTACTACCAAAAACTGGTTGGAAAAGTTGAATTAATACCGGTTTACAGAACCTAAATACTCGATTTAAGGTTTCGAATATAAAACAATGCAAAAATTCCAATTCATGTTCCATTTAAAATTTCGTTACATAGAAAACTGCTTTTTTATAGTTGATTAGTTTAAATTTCTCTTTAGAATTTATACTATCCGTGGACAGTGGTTTTATAATTAAATCTGCCCCTACTTCCCCGGCCACCCGGACCAGGCAGGGGTGTAACTCTTCTGGGGGTCGTATAGAATAGATGAGTTCTGCACCCTTATATATTTTTAAGTCAGGATGGCAAATATCATCTTGGATTATATCGGGTGAAGGTATAATATCTGTCATGATTATATTAAAGTTGAGATTCTGCAGATCCTGGGCAACCTCAGAAAAAGTGCCCACACCTACTTCCACTATATTATGGGCATGACCATAGTTTCTTCCAATGTAATCTGTAAAACTACTCCACATTTAATCAACCATCTTGATATTTATGATGATAAGAGAATTCCGACGGCAGGATATAAACAGGGTCCTTGAAATTGAGGAAGAATCCTTCAAAGACCCTTACCCGGTGAATATACTCATAGATATCTACAACTTAGGAGCGGGATTTTTAGTTGCCGAGTATGATAATATTATAGTAGGTTATATTATATTTTGGATCAGGTACGAAGATGAAGGCCATATTATATCCATCGCAGTGGACGAGGAACATCGCCGAAAAGAGGTGGGGAGCAAGCTAGTAGAAGCTGCCTTAAAAATCTTCAAACGTTATAATATAGCTCATATTAAATTAGAAGTAAGAAAAAGCAATAGAGGAGCGATAGATTTCTATAAGGACAACGGTTTTGTCGAAAGGGAAGTTCTTATGGAGTATTATGAGGACTATGAAGATGCGGTGCTTATGGACATTGATTTAAGTGATAAATCAGAAATAACAGGATGAGTAATTCTAATTTTTTATCTATTAAAAAACATATCATAATTATAAGGTGATAATAAAATGCCGGAAGAAGCGAAATTGGCTCTAGAAGATGGAACCATATACAAGGGGGAAGGATTTGGTTTTAAAACAATTAAACCAGGAGAAGTGGTCTTTGCAACAGGGATGACCGGATACGTTGAATCTTTAACTGACCCCTCCTATAAAGGCCAGATACTGATGTCCACCTATCCCTTACAGGGCAACTATGGAATATCCAGGGAATGGTTCCAATCAGAAGGCATAAAAGCAGAAGGATTCATAGTCAGGGAACATAACACCCATCCATCTCACGGTAAATCAGAGGAAAGTCTCACTGAGTTTTTAAAAGAATTTAAGATACCTGGTATCAGCGGTATAGACACCAGATCCCTGACACTGAAGATCAGGAAACACGGGACCATGAAGGGCGTCCTGGCCACCGAGGAGATAGAAGACCAGGAATTAATCACCATGACCAAGGAACAGCCTGAAATATGGGAAGTGGACCTGGTTGATCAGGTCTGTGTTAAGGAACCTAAAGTTTACGGTGAAGAATACAAGCACCGAGCAGCCATACTGGACTGCGGTATAAAAAACAACAGCATAAAAGCCCTCCTTAAAAGGGAAGTAGGCGTTGTGGTCCTGCCTTACAATACGGATGTCAAGGATATCCTGGATTACAGCCCAGAGGCACTTTTAGTTTCAAGTGGACCCGGCGATCCCACCAGGGTTAAAAAGGCCGCAGAGAATGTGCGTGGGCTTGCAGAGAAAATGCCCATATTCGGTATCTGTTTAGGCCAGCAAATCATCGGCCTGGCCTTCGGCGCGGACATATATAAGATGAAGTTCGGTCACCGGGGTATAAACCAGCCAGTGAAGGATTTAACCACTGGAAAGGTATGTATCACCTCACAAAATCATGGGTTCACCGTTGACCCCCAATCCCTCGAGGATACGCCTTTGAAGATGAATCAGGTGAACTTAAACGACGGGACACCTGAAGGACTGGAACATGAGGAACTGCCTATCTCGAGTGTGCAGTACCACCCGGAAGCAGGCCCCGGACCCCATGACACCGATTATTACTTCGATAATTTTGTTGAATCACTTAAAAACTACTAAAATCACTTTAACCATAAAATAACACTAAAAGGAAGAGGATAATAAATGCCCCGGGATGGAGATATTAAAAAAGTTCTTATCATTGGCTCAGGACCTATTCAGATAGGTCAGGCAGCTGAATTTGACTATTCAGGTTCACAGGCATGTAAATCTCTGATGGAGGAGGGGATAGAAACAGTACTGGTTAACAGTAACCCGGCAACCATCCAGACAGATATCGATATGGCTGACCGGGTTTATGTGGAACCCCTGACCCCAGAGATCGTGGCTAAAATAATAGAAAAGGAAAAACCAGACGCCGTACTACCCACCATGGGCGGGCAGACCGGTCTAAACGTAGCAACCGGATTGGAGAAGATAGGTGCCCTGGAAGGCGTTAAAGTAATAGGGTCGTCCGTGGAGACCATCAGGAACGTGGAGGACCGTGACCTCTTCAGCAGCTTCATGGACAGACTTAACGAACCCATCCCCAAAAACAGGGCGGTAACAACTCTAGAAGAAGCCCTGGAAGCTGTGGAAGTAATAGGTTACCCGGTTATCGTCCGCCCCGCATTCACCCTGGGAGGAACCGGTGGTGGAGTAGCCCATAATGAAGAAGAACTCCTTGAAGTGGCCACCAGAGGATTGGAGATGAGTTACATCAACCAGGTGCTCATAGATGAATCGGTGATGGGCTGGAAGGAATTTGAATATGAGGTAATGCGGGATAAAAACGACACCTGCATCATCGTCTGTAACATGGAAAACTTGGACCCCATGGGAATCCACACCGGGGAAAGTATAGTTGTGGCGCCATCACAGACCCTATCGGATATCGATAACCAGAGGCTCAGAAATGCCTCCATCAAGATTATAAGGGCGCTCCAGATCCAGGGGGGCTGTAACATCCAGTTTGCAGTGCACCCGGAGACCGGGGAGTACAAGGTCATCGAGGTCAACCCCCGGGTGAGCCGGAGCAGTGCCCTGGCCTCCAAGGCAACCGGGTATCCCATAGCCAAGATATCCGCCAAGATTGCAGTGGGCATGACCCTGGATGAGATAAGAAACGATATCACCAAGGAAACACCGGCATCCTTTGAGCCTTCACTGGATTATGTGGTGGCTAAAATACCCAGATGGCCCTTCGATAAATTCAAGGGCATAAATAAGGAAATTGGTGTGCAGATGAAGTCCACCGGTGAGGTGATGTCCATCGGCCGAACACTGGAAGAATCCCTACATAAAGCCATAAGATCCCTGGATATAGGTAAATACGGCTTCGATGAAATGGAATATACCATTAAAGACCTGGTGGAACCCACTGACAACCGTCTCTTCCAGGTATACACCGCCTTGAAAAGCGGGGCCAGTGCGGAGGAGATACAGGAAATAACCAAGATAGACCCCTTCTTCCTCTATAAAATCCTTAACATAATCGACTTTGAGAAGGAAATAGTTGAAAATAAAAATGATATTCTAACTACTCCCCTTTTAAGGAAGGCCAAGAGGATGGGCTTCTCTGACCGGAAGTTATCCGAATTAACCGGCGTACCAGAAGAAGATATCAGGAAAATCAGGATAGATACGGGTGTTACCCCCACCTACAAGATGGTGGACACCTGCGCAGCCGAGTTTGAAGCAAAAACACCCTATTACTACGGGACTTATGAAGAAGAAGACGAAGTACCGGTATCTCATAATCAGAAGGTAATAATCATAGGGGCAGGTCCTATAAGGATTGGGCAGGGCATAGAATTTGATTACTGCTGTGTCCATGCTGCTATGGCACTCAAGGAAGAGGGTGTGGAGACCATAATCATAAACAACAACCCGGAGACGGTGAGTACCGATTACGACATCTCCAACAAACTCTACTTCGAACCATTAACCCTGGAAGATGTGATGGGCATAGTCAACAAGGAAAACCCTGATGGTGTGGTCGTACAGTTTGGTGGCCAGACATCCATCAACCTCGCAGTTCCACTGGCAAACGAGGGAGTAACCATACTGGGAACGCCCCACGAGAGCATCGACCAGGTAGAAGACAGGGAAAGATTCACCCGGGTTTTAAACCGTCTAGAAATACCCCAGGCTGATTATGGAATTGCTCATTCATTTGAAGATGCCAGGAAAGTGGCAGAGCGTATCGGCTTCCCTGTTCTGGTTCGGCCTTCCTATGTACTGGGCGGAAGGGCCATGGAAATAGTCTATGATGATCTAGAGCTTAAAGAGTACATGAAAGAGGCGGTGCGCATATCTCCAGAACACCCCATACTGGTGGATAAGTTCCTGGAGGATGCCATTGAAATAGATGTGGATGCCCTCTGTGACGGGGAAGATGTATTCATCGGAGGGATAATGGAGCATATAGAGGAAGCAGGCGTCCATTCCGGTGATTCTGCCTGTGTAATACCCCCTCAAAGTATACATCCCCATGTAATCGAGAAGATCAAGGAGTACACCACTAAATTGGCCCTGGAACTGAATGTTATCGGTCTCATGAACATCCAGTACGCGGTTAAAACCGATGATGATGACAAACTCTACATCCTGGAGGCTAATCCCCGGGCGAGCAGGACTGTTCCCTTTGTAAGTAAGGCGGTGGGGATACCACTGGCGAAGATAGCAGCCCAGCTAATGGTAGGATATAAGCTCCGGGATTTCGGACTGGGAGATGATGTGGAAATCGACCATGTAGCGGTTAAAGAATCCATATTCCCCTTCATTAAACTACCCGGTTCTGATTCTGTGTTAGGTCCGGAGATGAAGTCCACCGGGGAGAGTATGGGCATAGATGAAAGTTTCGGGGTATCCTACTACAAAGCCCAGCTTTCAGCCGGTATGAGACTCCCGTGTAAGGGTAAATTATTCATTAGTGTCCGTGATCAGGACAAGGGCAAGATACTTGATATAGTCAAAAAGGCAGAGGAATTGGGATTCGAGTTGGTTGGGACCGATGGAACGGCTGAAGCAGTAGAAGATGATGTGAAAATCAGCGTTGTAAATAAGGTAAGTCAGGAATCCCCCAACATCAAAGACGCTATCTTGAACGGAGAGATTAAACTCATTATCAACACGCCCTCCGGGAAACAATCTGCCGATGATAATTACCTTATAAGGAGGATGGCTGTTGAACTGGGAATACCCTATGTTACCACGCTTGCTGGGGCTCGTGCAGCTTTAAACGCAGTTCGAGCCATCGAGAAAGGTAAAATTGGGGTTAAATCATTAAATGAATACCATCATGATCTGGAATAGTATGAATAAATGATGGAGTAATAAGAATTAATTTTTTCTATCCCTCGTAACGGGGTTTTGTAAATGATCACCATTCGAGATGCTACTGTTCTCTACGGAGATAACCTGGAAGAGATTAAAGCAAATGTACTCATCTCCGATGGGGAAATAGTGGAAGTTTCTCCGGCAAGTAAAGGAAAAGTTATGGACGGACGGGGATGTATAGTAGCCCCGGCCTTCATCAACTCCCATGTTCACCTGGGAGACTCGGTGGCCATGGATATGGGGGATGGCAAGCCCATAGAAGAAATTGTAAAACCACCAGAGGGTATTAAACACCGCATATTAGCAGATACTCCTCATTCCATCCAAACTGTTTTTATGAAGAATTCCATGTGGGAAATGCTTAAAACAGGCACCACTACCTTCGTTGATTTCCGTGAGGGGGGTAAAGAGGGGATAGATATTGTAAATGAAGCAGCAGAAGAAATCCCCATACGTAAAGTAGTACTGGGACGGGATGAATCATTCTTAAACCCTCACATAACCCCACAGGAAGTAAGCAAAAGGGTAGAGGAACTTTTAGAAATTTGTGATGGAATAGCGCCCAGTGGTTTGGGGGAGATAACCGATGAAACAGCCGCTGCAATCGCCCGGACAACCCGAAAACTGGGGAAACTATCCGCCACACACGTGGCAGAATATGAACAGGTGCAAACTGATTCGGTAAACATCACAGGGAAAACTGAGGTTCAAAGGGCTGTTGAGGCCGGGTTCCAGCTTTTAATACACTTTACTTCACCCTTAAATGATGATCTGAAAGTGGTAGCTCGAAGCGGGATACCCACGGTTTGTTGTCCCCGTTCAAACGGCACCCTGGCGGTGGGCATACCCCCTATTAAGGAAATGCTGGATGAAAGTATCCAGATTCTTCTAGGAACGGATAATGTAATGTTCAATTCTCCTAATATGGTTAGAGAAATGGAGTATGCACTTAAGGTCATACGGGCCTATTACCGGGAGTATTTCCCACCGGAGGAAATCATTAAAATGGCCACAGTCAATGCTGGTAAGGCACTTAAATTAAACGCAGGCTCGATCAGTGAGGGTAAGTTAGCAGACCTTGTTATAGTAGAGCAAATATCCGGTAACCCATATCTCTCCATCATCAACCGCACCGAACCGGGTAACATTAAGCATGTGATTAGAGAAGGACAGATCGTCCCTGTAAAAAGTCAATAATTCTAAATTTTATTTTATAAAAAAATATTTGTACTAATTTATATTAAATAGAAACATATAAACAAATATTTCACAGAAATAAATAATGAATAGAGTAAATTTTTCTTTATCTCACAATCTTTTTCATTGATGATCATATATGAGGTGAATCTATGTACCATAAAATATTGTTACCTACAGATGGTTCAAAATATGCCGAAAAAGCCGCAGAACATGCTATATGGATTGCAAGCCAGAGTGATGCAGAAATCATAGTTTTAAATGTAGTGGATACTTCTTCATTGGTAGGACTTCCTGCAGAAGACCTTACAGTTAGAGTTACGGAAATATTGAAGGAAGAGGCCCATAAGTCCCTGGATAAAGTGGAAGATCTGGTTCGAGAATTCAAGAAAGAGGAAGGTCTAACTAAGGATATCAAATTAATTAAAGAAACTAAGGAAGGATCTCCGGCTGATGTCATATTGAAGACTGTTGAAGATGAAGGAGTAGATCTCATCGTAATGGGAACCTCTGGGAAGCATGGTTTAGATAGATTTTTACTGGGAAGCGTAACTGAAAAGGTGGTAAGATCAGCTAATTGCCCTGTTTTGGCAGTACATTAAATTTTATTTTTTAAAAGGATTGATTCTAATTTAGGACTGGAGTATCAAAAATGCTAGTAAAAGATATTATGTCAGAGAACGTATATCACATTCATGTTCCTGGAAATCGAGCTAATGCAATGGAATTAATGAGAGAAAAGAATGTTTCAGGGTTACCTGTGGTAAAAAACGGTACCAATAAATTGGTGGGTATTCTCACCCGATCTGATCTGGTGAGGAATCCGGATGAAGAACAGATCGCCCTTATCATGACCCGAGATATTATAACCGTGAATCCAGATGATGATATTAAAGATGCAGCAGAAATCATGGTTAAATATGATATTAGAAGGATCCCTGTTGTTGAAGACGGCGAACTGGTTGGTCTGGTAACTGCATCGGATATTATAAACAAGGCACTGTGGAAACTGGATGTCAAGGATCCGGTGGAAGACTACCTGATCAAAAACATACCCACCGCCTGGGAGAGAACCCCACTAAACATAGCCTTCGAGGTAATGACATATTTCAACCTCAAAGTTCTCCTAGCCCTTAATAAGGATGGTAAGTTGTCCGGGATATTAACAGAAACAGATTTCATAGAAGAAAGTGAGATCATATCTGAGCGAACTGTCCACAATACCTCTGTAGGTACTGAAGGGGATAAATGGTCCTGGGACAGTAAAAACGTACTCTACGTCATTAAAAATCATCTTAAATTCTCAGATAAGGAAGTTAAAGATGTTGCCGCCACTGATCTGGTTATAGTAACCACTAAAACTTCAGTTAAAGAATGTGCCAACAAGATGAGGCAGCGAAGCATAGAACAAGTACCAGTTATAGATGTTGAAGGCGAACTAGTGGGATTGGTAAGGGCAACCGACTTAATTAAGGCCATAAGCGATTAAAATGTCTGAAACTCCAAGTCCTGAAAGTAACATATCAGATACTAATTCTGAAAGTAATATGTCTGAAAATGATATTTCCGAATCTATATCTTCCGAATCTACTGTGTCTGAGATGGAAGCACTGGAAATTCCCAAGCCTGTTTTAAAGATAAAATCCCATGATGGGGACATTAGCATAGTGGCCAAATATAAAGGTGAAGTATCTATAAAGCCCATAAATCTGAAGTTCATCATGGCCACCTTATGGTGGGAAAAAGCCCCTGAACTGGAGACCTTCTTTAATGTCCTGGAATTAACCATTAAAAGAGCATTAAAGGAAGTCTATCCCCATAATAAACTTTCAATGAACTATCGTTACTGTGCCAATGATCACCTGGAAGACGCATCAGAAATAATGGTGGAAATAGAATCCCTCACGGCTGATGATACAAAAGTGAAAGTAGAAGGGGACAGTATAGTACTTATGGGAAAGGATAACCGTGGATTTTTCAAAAAACTTACCAGTTTCCGACGGAAAGTAATTGAAAAAGTTCAAAAAGAGATTTAAACTACAAATCTCTGTTCTTATTTGACCTCATTTTTTAAAAAAAAATTTGATCTATAGATTATCATGAGAATCAACACCACATTAACCGTGATATTAATTATCTTCCTATTAGTTGGTTACATATTCATCGAGCCCTACTGGGTGGAAACAAAGGAGATCACCATTGAATCTGACCAGATCCCCCCTAATTTTGACGGTAAAAAGATAGTCTTTCTATGCGATATCCACGCCGGCCCCTACTATAGTAAGGAAAGGGTGGATAACCTGGTGGGCCAGGTGAATGCCCTGAATCCTGATCTGGTTTTACTGGGAGGGGATTATGTGAGTGGTGAAAACACCTACATCAACTCTACCATCGATTCATTATCTAACCTCCACGCTCCTTTAGGTGTTTATGCCGTGCTGGGTAACACTGACCCCCAGTACTTTTCCTGGCAGGCTTTAAAAAACTCAACCACCATCATAGATATTGGTAACCTGGGTGACTGGGTTGGAACGAGCGAGGGCAGGATAAGGATTGGTGGATTAGGAGCAGAAAATGATCGGCAGAGCCCTGAAGTTGCCATCGGCAATGCCCAGGCCAGTGATTTTGTCATCCTGTTAAAGCATGAACCTGATTATTTCACAGAGGTAGACAAATCCCGGGTGGACCTGGTTTTATCAGGACATACCCATGGAGGCCAGGTAACCTTCTTCGGAATCTGGGCACCCATACTCCCAAGTAACGGAAAAAAATACGTATCCGGTGTTTTTAAAGAGGATAACAGCACTTTAATTGTAAGTAACGGTATAGGCACCGTGGGGCTCCCTATGAGATTCTTTGCCCGCCCCCAGATCATCGTAATTAATCTTAAAAGGACGTAGAAATTGTCGAAAATAAAATTAAACTAAATTATTTTTTAAAAAACTAAACCTAAATAACTCTTCTTATAAGCGGTAACACCCTGGTCATTAATTCTTGGGCAGTAACCTTATCTTTAACCCGTCGAGCTACGATTTTGCCCTTACCGAAGATGGTGATGTTACTTTCATCCAGGTCTACCATGGCCACTCCCATCTTGGTTGAGCACTTGACTTCTCCCAAGTTTTCCAGTTGGTGGCAGGTTTCCTGGATATCAATCTGATAAGGGAGCTCTGTTTCAAACATTATCTTATCGGCCTCGTCCTGGCAGGGTTTATAGATAACCAGTTCCTTATCTGAGTCACCATAGGCAGTTACGTCTAGTAAAACCTTTTTAAACCCAACAGCATTTAGTTCTGAGTTTATATGATTCAATATGGAACTGTTTAAGAGTTTATCAACATCAGATATCTCTATACGTGCTTCTCCATGGTCGTCCCGTACCCTAACCATTTCCAGTCCGGTGATGTTCTGGATCAGGGTCTCTGCATATTCTATCCTGTTGATCTTCTTGGTGGTGAGTTCCGTGCCGGTGGGTATTCTGGTAGCGTAGCAGGTTGTCGACTGGGAATAATCCAGATTTAAATGCTTCAGGGTTTCCCTTACTTCCTCAGCAGTGAGTCCAGCATATACCAGTGGTGTTGATATATTTTTCTCGTAATTCACCATCATTCCCGGCCGATCTTCTAATAAATCGCTTATATTAGTGCCGTCAGCGATTGCATCGAAACCCTTGTCCTTTGTATATTGCTCGAGTATGGTGTACATCTTATTTTTACATATATAACATCTTTGAGGCGGATTCGAGCGGAATAACTCGTCTTTTAAGAAATTTTCACTTAAAACCACGTGTGGGATGCCTATTTCTCCTGCGATTTTACGGGCTTTATCTTTGAAATTTTTAGGTAGAACTCCACCATCAACCGTTACTGCAACAGCTTCAGGTGCTGATTCAAAGGCCAACTTGGCGAGTAACGTACTGTCAGCACCGCCGGAGAAAGCTACCACTACCTTTTTATCCTTCAGGTAATCTTTGACTTTGTCCAGTTTTTGTTGTAGTTCCAAAGATGATCAGCCCCTTGTTTAATATAAATTGTTCAAAATTAAATTTTCACCTGTTTATTCATTGATTTGATGTTTGCAAGAATTCATTCATCCATTAAATTTTCCTTTATGTATTTTAAAACCAAAAGTGCGTCTTCTCTCTTGATATCTACCCCTTTTTCACGGATATATTTCATTAGATTGTCTTTTTTATCTGTATCAAGGTTTGAATTCATTATAACCGATCTGTACGTCCTTTTAGGGTAGAATATTGTTTTGGCTGTGCTGTTTAATTCTATTAAGTCTTCCTGTGATATCAGGCCTTCTTCACAGGCCTTCTTAAAATTATAGTTCATGCTAATAAGTGCTTCTGAGTGCTGCTTCTTGGTTTCCGGGTTGAAAACCACGGCCACATCATCATCTGATTCTATCTCACCAGATTTATATGCCTTATAAACCTTCCCTACACCGATCATTCCCATATCATCCAGTTCAGAAGCCCTCAAGGCACCCATACTCGATCCTCCAACCACCTTAACCCCTGATTCCAGTGCCTTTAAGAGTTCTTTGTGGGATACCGCTGGTCTCTGGTGGAAAACACCATCGATTACTCCAATTATCTCCGGCTTATCCATTAAAGCCAGTAATATATCATCTCTACCCACTGGTGGGCGGTAATCAGCATCTAAAATTTTCCTTGCCTCTTCAGGGTGAAGTGATGGTCCGGTGAATATTATGATTCTGTTTTCCATGGGCGGGGCCCCTAACTTTTTGTATCGATTAGTTTGTGCAATTAAAAATAACAGTATCTTTTTTTTAATTTATAAAATTAGATACAGAGTTTATATGATACTAGATACGAGTTATATGATCAGTTCGCCGTGGAGTTTTCTCAGACGATCAATGGATGGGTGGTTTTTTCCCATGCTT
>Ga0334889_1000623_pt1 | contig 53546 bp, 71 predicted proteins | sample GraSluR1_MG_2_FD_207222 | JGI IMG/M metagenome (GOLD analysis project Ga0334889, IMG submission 207222) | Sludge microbial communities from methane-producing bioreactor in Wageningen University, Netherlands - Granular Sludge_8_08-R1 | ecosystem: Engineered > Bioreactor > Anaerobic > Unclassified...
GGGAGACAACGCGACGTTCGAGGTCGAGCTGATCGTGCCGATAGCGATGGACGCGGGACTTCGTTTCGCGGTGCGCGAGGGCGGCCACACGGTCGGCGCCGGCGTCGTCACCGAAATTCTTGAGTAGCCCCTGAAAGGGGAGATCACAGTGGCAAAGAAAATTCGTATTCGGTTGAAGGCTTTCGATCACCGGGTTCTCGACAGTTCCGCTTCCCAGATCGCCGAAACGGCGGACCGGAGCGGCGCCAAGGTCTCGGGGCCGATTCCCCTTCCCACCGAGATAAACAAGGTAACTATCCTGAAGTCCCCGCACAAGGACAAGGATGCGCGCGAACAGTTTGAAACACGGACACATAAGCGCCTCATCGACATCATCAACCCGACGCAGAAAACGATGGACGCGCTTATGCAGCTGAACCTTCCTTCTGGTGTCGATATCCAGATTAAATTGTAGGGGAAGCTCTGAGCTGAAAGGAGTTGGAGTGAAATGAGCATCGGTATTCTGGGGAAAAAACTCGGAATGGCCCAGATTTACAACGAACAGGGCCAGGCGACGCCTGTCACGATTATACAGGCCGGACCGTGCCCCGTAGTGGATTTGAAGACTCCCTCCAAGGACGGATACAGTGCACTCGTCCTTGGATTCGGCGAGCCCAATCCGAGAAAGCTGAACAAATCCCGCAAGGGTCTGTTCGAGAAGGCGGAAGTGGAGCCGAAGAAGACGCTTCGCGAGTTCCGGGTCGACTCCGTCGACGAGTACGCCGTCGGCCAGCAGATCGACGTCACTCTCTTCGCGGAGGGCGAGACGATCAACGTCTCCGGGACGAGCAAAGGCAAGGGCTTCGCCGGCGTCGTGAAGAAATACCATTTCGGCGGTTCGAACGCGAGCCACGGCGCGTCCGTGGTGCATCGTCGCGGCGGTTCCAGCGGCGCGAGCAGCTACCCCGGAAGAGTTTTCAAGGGCAAAAAGATGCCCGGTAGAATGGGCGGCGAGAAGGTCACAGTCAAAAATCTCGTTGTCGTTGCAGTGGACTCCGACAATCACCTGCTTCTTGTCAAGGGTGCGGTACCGGGCGCGAAAAACAGCCTGGTGACCCTTTTCAAGAAGGGGTAGTCGGTAGAGAAGGAGGCCGGAAATAACATGCCTACCCTGAAACTCGTCAGCTTCCAGGGAGAAACGGTCGGGGAATTGCAGCTTTCGGACGGCGTTTTCGCCGCCCCTGTGCACGTACCCGCCATGCATCAGGTAGTCGTCGCCCAGCTTGCGAACGCACGACTCGGAACGCAGTCCGCGAAAACGCGGGGAGAAGTCCGGGGCGGCGGCAAGAAACCCTGGAGACAGAAGAAGACAGGACGCGCCCGTCACGGGAGCATCCGTTCGCCCCTGTGGGCAGGCGGCGGCGTCATTCACGCCCCTAAACCCAGGGATTATAGCCAGAAAGTAAACAAGAAAGTACGCCGTCTCGCGATCAAGAGCGCGTTGTCGCTCAAAGTCCGCGAAGAACTCATGACGGTCGTCAAGTCGTTCGACATCGAAAAGCCGTCGACGAAGGAGATGCTGGCGTTCCTCGCGGCCGTTAAAGCCAGGAAGCCGCTCATCATCCTTCCCGAGCCGAACGAGGCAGTTCTGAAATCCGCCCGCAACGTTCCGGGCGCCAAGGTGATCAACATGGTGAACATCAATGTCTACGACCTTCTCAACGCGGGGACGCTCATCCTGACGCCCGAAGTCGTGGAAAAGCTTGAGGAGGTGTATGTCGGATGAACCTCGTAGCGCACGACATCATCATCCGCCCGCTGATCACCGAAAAGAGCAGCCGCCTTATGGAACTGAACAAGTACTCTTTCGAAGTTCATTTGTCCGCGAACAAAATACAGGTTCGCAAGGCGATCGAAGAGATATTCAAGGTGAAGGTAACGGCCGTTCATATGATGAACATTCACCCGAAGCCGAAGAGAATGGGCGCGTTCATCGGAAAGACCCGTTCATGGAAAAAAGCGATAGTCAGCCTCGCTCCGGGAGAGCGTATCGACTTCTTCGAAGGCGCGAGCATTTAGCGGGAAGGAGAAAGGAAACCAATGGCGATCAAGAAATTCAACCCCTATACTCCGGGCCGCAGGTTCATGACCGTTCAGAAGAACGACGATCTTACCAAAAAGGATCCAGAGCGCTCTCTTCTCGAGCCTCTCCATAAAAAGGGCGGCAGGAACAATCGCGGCAGAATCACCATGCGCCACAGAGGCGGCGGCGCGAAAAGACTCTACAGAGTCATCGACTTCAAGAGGAACAAGCTCAACGTCCCCGGGAAGGTCGCCGCGATCGAGTACGATCCGAACCGGAACGCAAGGATCGCGCTCATTCACTACCTTGACGGCGACAAGCGGTATATCATCGCCCCCAAGGACCTGAACGTCGGCGACAAGATCGTTGCGGGCCCCGAGTCGGACATCCGCCCGGGCAATGCGCTGAAGCTGAAGGACATCCCGGTGGGAACCACCGTGCACAACCTCGAGCTCGAACCCGGCAGGGGAGGGAAACTCGTTCGCGCCGCCGGAACTTCGGCGCAGCTCATGGCGAAGGAAGGCAAGTACGCGTACCTGCGCATGCCGAGCGGAGAGCTCCGCCTCATCCTTCAGGAGTGCATGGCGACGATAGGCCAGGTCGGTAACGAAGACTTCGAGAACGTGTCCTACGGCAAGGCCGGGAAGACCCGTTGGCTGGGAAGACGTCCAATGGTTCGCGGTATGGTGATGAACCCTGTGGACCACCCCATGGGCGGCGGCGAAGGCAAGAGCAAGTCGCACAAGCATCCCGTCTCCCCCTGGGGAACGCCCGCAAAAGGATACCGCACCCGGAAGAAGAAGCCGTCCGATAAGATGATCGTTCGGCGCCGGTACGAGAAGTAAGGAGGGACACTGAATGGCTCGTTCCAGAAAGAAGGGGCCCTATGTGGATCAGAAGCTGCTCCGGAAGATCGAAGATATGAACGAAGGAACAGCGAAGAAGGTCATGAAGACCTGGTCCCGAAGATCGACGATCGTTCCCGCCATGATTGGCCATACGATCGCGGTGCACAACGGACGGATCCACATACCCATCTACATCAGCGAAAATATGGTCGGACACAAGCTTGGCGAATTCGCCCCCACCCGCAAGTTCGGAGGACACGCGGGTCAGGAGCGTTCCTCAAGGGTTCGGTGAGGAGGTAATGGTGATGGAAGCTAAAGCCGTTGCCAGACAGGTACGGGTTTCTCCCATAAAAGTACGGCGGGTGCTCAGCCTTATCCGCGGCAAGAAAGTAGGAGAGGCGCTTGTCGCTCTCCGCTACAGCCCGCAGAAGTCGGCGAAACTCGTCAGCAAAGTGTTGCAGAGCGCAGTGGCCAATGCGGAACACAACTTCGGCATGGACACCGACAAACTGCGTATAGTAGCAGCTACGGCGGATCAGGGGCCCGTGATGAAGCGTTTTCGTCCGGTCTCCATGGGTAGGGCGCACCCCTACCGCCATCGTACGAGTCATGTGACTGTGATAGTCGCGGAACGGTAAGGAGGGGGAACTCGTGGGACAGAAAGTTCACCCAATCGGATTCCGACTGGGAGTCGCCAGTGAGTGGGAATCCAAGTGGTTTGCCAGCGGCAAGGAGTACGCGAAGAATCTTCACGAGGACATCGCGCTTCGGAAGTTCATCGCGAAGAAGTGGGAGAATGCGGGAATCTCCCGTATCGAGATAGAGCGCGTCGGGCACGTCATCCGCTTCACTGTTTGGACCTCCCGGCCCGGTGTAGTCATCGGACGGGGCGGCGCCGAGATTCAGGTCATGAAAGACGAGCTTCAGGCGAAGACCGGCGCGAAGATCATGATCAACGTGCAGGAGATCAAGAATCCGGACGTCGAGTCGCAGCTTGTCGCAGTGGGCGTCGCGTCCGCGCTCGAGCGGAGAGTTTCCTTCCGCCGTGCGATGAAGCAGTCCATCTTCCGCGCCATGAAAGGCGGAGCGAAGGGGATCAAGATATCCTGCGCCGGACGTCTGGGCGGAGCGGAAATCGCCCGGACCGAGTGGTACAACGAAGGACGTCTGCCTCTTTCGACGATCCGCGCCGACATCGACTACGGCTTCGCGGAAGCGAAGACCATGTACGGCGTTATCGGCGTGAAGGTCTGGATCTTCCGGGACAAGGAGAACGAGCGCCCCGCACAGGCGCCCCGACAGGGCCGCGGCCCTCGTCAGGACCGTTCCCGCGGAGATCGCGCCCCGGAGTCTCCCCGGGGAAGGGGGTAACGCGCGATGTTGATGCCCAGCAGAGTCAAGTATAGAAAGCCTTTCCGCCGTCCCCTCAAGGGGAAGGCGAAGGGAGGAACCTACGTCGCCTTCGGCGAGTACGGCCTCCAGACGCTCGACTGCGCCTGGATCACCGCGCGCCAGATAGAGGCCACGCGTGTCGCCATCTCCCGTAAGATGAAGAAGGGCGGCAAAATATGGATCCGGATCTTCCCCGATCATCCGTTCACCAAGAAACCTTTGGAGACGAGAATGGGAAAGGGAAAGGGCGCTCCGGAGTTCTGGGTGGCTCCTGTCAAGCGCGGCAGAATCCTTTTTGAAATCGCGGGTGTTCCCAGAGAAATCGTGGAAGAAGCATTCCGCACCGCATCCCACAAGCTGCCCGTCAAGGTGCGTCTTGTGGCTCGGGAAGGTTTTGGTGGTGAATGAACATGGAGAGCAAGAATTTGCGCGACCTGACACTCGATGAACTGAACGAGAAGCATAAACAGTACAAGGAAGAGCTGTTCAACCTGCGTTTCCAGAACGCTATCGGACAGTTGAAGAATACGAGCAGAATCAAGGATGTACGCAAGACGATCGCGAGAGTGCTGACGATCGTCCGCGAGAAGCAGATGGCCGGCGATCAGTCCGCCGGAAGGAGGTAGCCCCGAATGGAAGAGCGGAAACCTCACCGCAAGATCCGGACAGGTACGGTCGTCAGCGACAAGATGGAAAAGACCGTCGTGGTTCGGGTGGAGCGGTTTGAAAAACACCCCCTCTACGGGAAGAGAATCGTCAAGGCGAGCAAGTATACCGCGCACGACGAGAAGAATGAATGCCGGATGGGGGATCTCGTGACAATCGGCGAGACTCGCCCTCTCAGCAAGATGAAGCGCTGGACGCTTCTGGAGATTGTACGCAAGGCGCCCGTCTTCGACGAGGCCGCGGAGAACGGCGGGGAGGCGTAAGTCATGATTCAGCTGACTACAGTGCTCAACGTCGCCGACAATTCCGGAGCGAAAAAACTTTTCTGCATCCAGGTGCTCGGCGGGAGCAAGCGCAAATGGGGAACCATCGGCGACGTGATCGTCGCCTCGGTTCGTGAAGCGATTCCGAACAGCAACGTCGCAAAAGGATCCGTCGTCAAGGCGGTCATCGTGAGGACAAAAAAGGAAATACGCCGTGCAGACGGCTCGTACGTCCGTTTCGACGACAACGCTGCGGTGATCATCGATAACAACGGCGACCCCAAGGGTACCCGTATTTTCGGGCCTGTGGGCAGGGAGCTGAGGGCGAAAAAGTACATGCGCATCCTCTCCCTCGCGCCCGAAGTCGTATGACGGAGGATAACGGATAATGAGCAAGATGAGACTGAAAAAAGGCGACCGGGTTCGTGTGATCTCCGGAAAGGATGCAGGCAAAGAAGGAAAAGTTCTTCGCTGCATTCGCGACAGGGACCTTCTGGTCATCGAAGGAGTGAACGTGGTATCGAAGCACGTGAAACCTTCCCAGAAGAACCCCCAGTCGGGCATCGTCAAGCAGGAAGCCCCGATATACGCCAGCAAGGTCATGCTCGTATGCCCCTCCTGCGGCGCCGCAACGCGCGTCGGTCGCGGCTATCTCGAGAACGGGAACAAGGTTCGTATGTGCAAGGCCTGCGGCGAGATCGTGGACCAGGTGTAAGGAGGTAAGCGTGAATGGCCCCTCGGCTGCTTGAGAAATATTCAAATGACGTCTCGCCGAAACTGGCGAAGGAGTTCAGCTATAAAAACGTGATGGAAATTCCACGGCTGAAAAAGGTCGTTGTGAACATCGGTGTGGGCGACGCGAAGCTCGACATCAAGTTCATGGACTCCGCGATCGCGGAGCTCGGAGCGATCACGGGACAGCGCCCTCTTTTGAAGAGGGCGAAGAAATCGGTGGCCGGCTTCAAGGTCCGCCAGGGAATGCCCGTAGCGTGCACCGTCACGCTGCGCGGAGAGCGTATGTGGGAGTTCCTTGATCGCCTTCTCTCCCTGGCGCTTCCCAGCATCAAGGACTTTCAGGGCGTCTCCCGCCGCGGTTTCGACGGAAGAGGCAACTACAATCTCGGTCTCAAGGAGCAGCTTATCTTTCCCGAGATCAGTTACGACAAGGTCATCCGTTCCCGTGGCATGAACGTCTCGCTTGTAACAACGGCGAAGACGGATGAGGAAGCCCAGGCTCTTCTCCGCGAGCTGGGAATGCCGTTCACCCGGTAGGAAGGGGGAGTCGAAAATGGCGAGAAAGGCAATAAAGCATAAAGCGGCGCAACCCCCGAAGTTCGCGGTGCGAAAGTATAACAGATGTCCGCTCTGCGGCCGTGTTCATGCGTTTATGAGAAGGTTCAACATGTGCCGCTGCTGTTTCAGGAAGCTTGCTCGCGAAGGGAAAATTCCCGGCGTCGTCAAGTCGAGCTGGTAGTCGAGTGGACTGAAGGGGGTCACTAGGAATGTACGTTACCGATCCGATAGCGGATATGCTCACTCGCGTCAGGAACGCAAACATGGTGTATCATGAGAGCGTCGACGTGCCGATGAGCAAGTTGAAGATGGAAATCGCCCGCATCCTCAAGGAAACCGGGTATATTAAGAATTTCAAGGTAGTCAACGACCCGAAGAAGGCCTACAGCTCCATCAGACTGTTCCTCTCCTACGGACCGAACCGGGAGAGGGTCATCCAAGGGTTGCGGCGTATCAGCAAACCGGGCAGAAGAATCTACGTTGGACACGCCGACCTTCCAAAGGTCATGGGCGGTCTCGGCATCGCCGTCATCTCCACACCGAAGGGCCTCAAAACCGACACGGAAGCCGGAACCCTCGGCCTCGGCGGCGAAGTCCTCTGCTACGTGTGGTAAGGAAGAGGTGGAGTAGATGTCTCGAATCGGACGCAAGCCAATTCCGGTTCCCTCCGGAACGACCGTTGCCCTCGAAGGCGGCGCCGTCGTTGTGAAGGGACCGAAAGGGCGGCTCGAAACGCCCATGGTTCCAGGGATCGACGTCGCCGTAGAAGGCGGCATCATCATCGTCACCCGGCAGAACGAACAGAAACAGACGAAAGCGTTCCATGGTATGATCCGTGCGCTTGTCGCCAACATGGTCACCGGCGTCAGCGCAGGTTTCAAGAAGGATCTTGAAATCGTGGGCGTCGGCTACCGCGCGCAGATGCAGGGAAAAAAGCTCATCCTCAACCTCGGTTACTCGAATCCGGTGGAGTTCGAAGCTCCCGAAGGCATCGAGTTGGCCGTGGACGGACCGACGAAGCTTTCGGTCAAGGGGATCGACAAACAGGCGGTAGGGCAGGTCTCCGCGATCATTCGCGGGTTCCGTCCGCCCGAGCCGTATCAGGGCAAGGGAATCCGGTACGCCGGCGAGCATATTATTCGCAAGGCCGGAAAGACCGGAGCGAAGTAATTCGAGGTGAATGGACATGAAAACTAAAACCAGAAGCATATTGCGTGAGATTCGGCATGCCCGGCTTCGGAAAACCCTCTCCGGTACGGTGGAAAAACCGAGAATGGCTGTGTTTCATAGCTTGAAGCACATCTACGTTCAGTTTATCGACGACGAGAGGGGACACACTCTCGCGGCGGCTTCCACCCTCGATCCCGCACTCCGGGGAACACTTACCGGAACATGCAACATCGAGACGGCGAAGATCATCGGAAAAATAGCCGCCGAGCGCGCCCTCGCGAAAGGCATCACCACGGTTGTTTTCGACAGGGGCGGCCACATGTTCCACGGAAAAGTCAAGGCCCTGGCCGATGCAGCCCGTGAAGCCGGACTGAAGTTCTAACTGGGAGGCGCATGCGATGATTAAAAAGAAGTTGGATGCCAAGGGGATGGAGCTCACCGAGCGCGTAGTCGCCATCAACCGCGTGAGCAAAGTCGTCAAGGGCGGAAAAAGGTTCAAGTTCAGCGTCCTCGTCGTCGTCGGCGACGGAGACCGCTATGTAGGCGTCGGCATGGGGAAGGCCAAGGAAATTTCCGAGGCCGTCCGCAAAGGAATCGACAAGGCGGGGAAGAATCTTCTCGAAATCAAGAAGATCGGCAACACCATTCCCCATCCCATCGTCGGCGGCTTCGGCGCAGCCGAGGTGCTCCTCAAGCCGGCGGCTCCCGGAACCGGCGTTATCGCGGGCGGAGTGGTCCGCGCCATCATGGAGCTCGGCGGCGTGAAAGACGTCGTGAGCAAGGTGATCGGCCGCACCTCGAACCCCATCAACGTCGCCTGGGCAACCATGCAGGCTGTCGAAGAGATGCGGACGCCCGACGAGATCCTGCGGCTCAGGGGTAAAAAGACCCTCGACGCCGCGGCGGAATAGGAGGGACTCGCAATGGCCAAATTGCGGATTACCTGGAAGAAGAGCGGCATCGGCAAGCCGGAAGTGCAGAAGCGCACCGTCCGCGCGCTTGGGCTGAGAAAGCTCAACCACACAGTAGAACACAACGATACGCCCCAGATTCGCGGCATGGTGAACAAAGTCAGCCATCTGGTCGAGTGCGTCGTCGTTGAAGACTAGGAGGAACGCGCCATGAGTTTGCATGAACTGCGCCCGGCGCCCGGGTCGAAGACGAAAGGCAAGCGCCTCGGACAGGGAATCGGAAGCGGCACCGGCAAGACCGCGGGCAAAGGAAACAAAGGCCAGAAAGCCAGAAGCGGAGGCGGTGTTCGCCCCGGGTTCGAGGGCGGTCAGATGCCCATGATGCGGCGCATCCCCAAAAGAGGGTTCAACAACGCCCGCTTTGCGAAGGTGTACCAGATCGTCAACGTGGAGGATATAGCCTCCCGCTTCGAAGCGGGGGCGACCGTAGGATACGAGGAGCTGCACGCAGTGCGTCTCGTCCAGAAGGATCGCCTCCCCATAAAGATTTTGGCCAACGGAGAGATGGACAAGGCTCTCACGATTCGCGCCAACGCCTTCAGCGCGGGAGCAAAGGCGAAAATAGAAGCTGCGGGTGGGAAGGTCGAGGTGGTCTAAGTGCTTGACTCCTTCAGGGATGCATTTCGACTTCCGGATCTCAAACGAAGAATTCTTTTTACCCTGGGAGTGCTCCTCATCTTCAGACTCGGAGCGCATGTACCGACTCCCGGAATCGATGCCGAGGCGATGTCCAGCCTCTTCGACCAGGGCGGAGTCCTGGGATTTCTCGACATTTTCGCGGGCGGAGCGCTCAGAAGATTCAGCGTCTTCGCCCTCGGCGTCGCGCCGTACATCAATGCGAGCATCGTCATGCAGCTGCTCGTCGTGATCTTCCCCACCCTTGAAAAGATGCAGAAAGAGGGCGAGGATGGCCGCAAGAAGATCGTCCAATGGACGCGTCTTGCGGCGGTCGGCTTCGCTCTTGTTCAGGCTGTCGGTATGACCTTCTGGCTTCGCGGCCTTGGAATTTTCAGCGGTCACGTGTTTGAAGGCGCCATCGTGGTGGGCACGGTCACGGCAGGTTCGATCGCCGTAATGTGGCTCGGAGAGGAAATTTCGGACCATGGCATCGGAAACGGAATTTCCCTGCTCATCTTCGCCGGAATCGTGGCGAGAGTGCCCGAGGCGATCATCCAAAGCTGGAACATGATCCGGCTCGGCGAGATGAATTTCCTCGTCCTGCTCCTGGCGCTCGCTCTCATGGTCGGCGTCATCGCCGGATGCATCATGCTTCAGGAGGGGCAACGCCGCCTTCCCGTGCAGTATGCGAAGCGCGTCGTCGGCAACAAGGTGTACGGCGGACAGAGCACGTTCATCCCTCTGAAGGTGAACCAGGCGGGAGTCATCCCCATCATCTTCGCGTCTTCGGTGCTCCTTTTTCCCTACTCCGTCGCGAAGTTTTTCTCCGGGGATATCGCCCTGTTCTTCCAGCGGATTTTCGGGCCGGGCAGCTTCGTCTACACGCTCTTTTACGTCGCGCTTATCGTCTTCTTCTCGTATTTCTACACGGCGGTCGTCTTCAATCCGGCCGATGTGGCGAACAACATGAAGAAGTACGGCGGGTTCATCCTCGGCATTCGTCCGGGAAAACCCACATCCGATTTTATCGAAAAGGTTATGAGCCGAATCACGCTCGCGGGAGCTGTTTTCCTTGCGTTCGTCGCACTCGTGCCGAACCTTATGACCCAGTTCATGGGAATCACGAGCTTCTACTTCGGTGGCACCGCGGTTCTCATCGTCGTCGGTGTGGCGCTTGACACGGTCCATCAGATCGAAGGGCAACTGCTTATGCGTCACTATGAAGGGATACTGAAACGCAAGGACAAGACCGGCGGCTTACTTCGATTCTAAGGAGAGAAAAAATGCGGATACTTCTTCTAGGTTCACCTGGAGCAGGCAAGGGAACACTGGCGGCGGAAATCGAGCGAAAATATCCCGTTGCGCATATTTCCACTGGCGATATCTTCAGAGAGAACGTGAAGAACAACACTCCACTTGGATTGGAAGCTCGAGCGTTTTTGGATTCGGGCGAACTTGTGCCCGACGACATTGTCATTGCAATGATGGAGGACCGTCTGCGGGAACCCGATTGTGAGAAGGGATTTATTCTCGACGGGTTTCCCCGCACCGTCCCCCAGGCCGAGGCCCTTGAACAGATACTCGAAGAACTCCGTCTGGAACTCGACGGAGTCGTCCTTCTCGACGTCGACGAGGAGACGGTTGTGCGCCGTCTCTCGGGCAGGAGAGTCTGCCGTAACTGCGGCGCGATCTACAACCTTTTTTTCAGGCCCTCGACGAAAGGAAAACTTTGCGAAAAGTGCGGAGGGGAGATTTATCAGAGGGAGGACGACCGGGAAGACGTGGTCCGCAGCCGCCTCAAGGTCTTCTACGACCAGACGGCGCCCTTGATAGACTTTTACGGCGAGAAGCACATGCTTTCCCGCATCGCTGCGGAACGAAGCGGCGCCCAGCACTCGCTGCTGGAAGATCTCGAACAGGCGGTCGGCATTTCCGAATGATAACCTTGAAAAAAGAACGGGAAATCCTCCTTATGAGGAAAGCGGGTAGAATCGTGGCGGACGTGCTCGACATGATCGCGGAAATAGTCCGTCCCGGGGTATCCACCGCGGAGATCGACGAGGCTGCGGAGTCTCTCATCAGAAAATCCGGAGCCTCGCCCGCCTTCAAGGGGTACAGGGTACCGGGAATACGAAGACCTTTTCCCGGCTCGGTCTGCGCCTCGATCAACTCCGAGATTGTCCACGGGATACCAAGCCGCGACCGCTTCCTGGAGGAAGGCGATATCATCAGTATCGATGTCGGAACCTGTTTTTCCGGATATTACGGCGACGCCGCATGTACCTACCCCGTGGGAAGAGTAAACCCGGTCAGGGAGCGCCTTCTCTCCGTAACGAAGAAGAGCCTCGAAGAAGCGCTTCTCGTCGCGCAGGCCGGCAGAACGCTCGGCGATATCGGACACGCCGTCGAAAAATGCGTGTCGGCGAGCGGTTACGGTATTGTCCGCGACTATTCGGGGCACGGTATCGGGAAGCATCTGCACGAACCGCCCCAGATACCGAACTACGGTCAGCCCGGAAGAGGAATCACCCTCAAGTCCGGGATGACGCTGGCCATAGAACCGATGGTGATGGCGGGTTCCGAAGACGTTGTCACCGGAATCGACCAGTGGGTTGTCAAGACGGCCGACGGCTCGGATGCTGCTCATTTTGAAAAGTCGGTCCTCGTCAAGGACGGGGATCCGGAGATACTTACGCCGTGGGCATGGGCCTGAATGAGCTTTCCGATGGCGGGATGTGCACAATTGGTCAAGTGGTCAGATCTCGGAAAGGAAAGGACGCCGGAAGATGGTACGTCGTAGTCGGCGTTGCAGAGGGCTGCGGGCCATCTGCAACAGCGCGGGGGGAGAGGGTCCTGGTGGCGGACGGAAAGAAGTTCACCGTCGGGAAACCCAAGGCAAAAAACATGATCCACCTCCAGCGGACGCGATGGGTCCTTGACGAAATTGCGCACAGCATCCTGTCGAAAGGGAACTTCGACGCAGGAAGGTTTCAGGCTCTGCTAACGGGGCTTGCAGAAAAGAACAGTATCGGGGGGTCGGTCGGCGGCGCTCAAGGAAACACGGCGTCCGACGCCTCCTCCGGGGAGGATGAGGAGACCGCATGTCCAATAAAGACGAAGTAATAGAAGTACGAGGAAAAGTAATCGAGCCTCTCCCGAACGCGATGTTCAAGGTGGAGCTCGACAACGGACACAAGATACTCGCCCATGTTTCGGGAAAGATGCGCCTTCACTTTATTCGCATCCTCCCGGGAGACAGAGTTCTGGTGGAGATCTCTCCGTACGACCTGTCGAGGGGCAGAATCATCTATCGATATAAATAAGAGTATTTTCATATTGTCCGATCTCCTGTATAATAAACCGCTTGGAGAAAAGATATTTTCAGAAGCCCTGTCGGGCCTCTGTTTCAGTTCTTTCAGAGGAGCGTGGAATCAATGAAAGTAAAACCATCGGTGAAGCCGATGTGCGAGTTCTGCCGGGTAATCCGGCGCAAGGGTGTCGTGCGGATTATCTGCAGCAGAAATCCCCGGCATAAGCAAAGACAGGGTGCAAGGAGGTAAGCGCGAATGGCCCGTATCGCCGGAGTTGATATTCCCCGCGAGAAGCGCGTGGAGATAGCGTTGACATATATTTTCGGAATCGGCCTTCCTACTTCGAAGAAGATTCTCGCGGTCACCGGAGTGAATCCGGACACGCGCGTGAAGGATCTTACCGAAGAGGAGTCGCAGAAACTCCGCAGGGAGATCGAGGACCACTACAAGGTGGAGGGCGACCTTCGCAGAGAGGTGTCCATGAACATCAAGCGTCTTATGGACATCGGCTGCTACAGAGGGCAGCGACACAAGCTCGGCCTTCCGGTCCGCGGACAGAAGACCAAGACGAACGCGCGCACCCGCAAAGGCCCTCGCCGTACGGTGGCGGGCAAAAAGATGGCTACGAAGTAGCCTTCAGGATAGAGAACAAGGAGGCTGGAACAAGTGGCCAAGCGAACAGTCCGCAGAGGCAAGAAGAAGGAAAGAAAGAATATCAGCTACGGCGTCGCGCACATATACTCCACTTTCAACAACACCATCGTGTGCGTGAGCGACAAGGGCGGCAACGTCCTCGCCTGGGCTTCCGGCGGCAACGTCGGTTTCAAGGGGACGAGAAAGTCCACCCCCTTCGCGGCGCAGATCGCCGCGTCCCAGGTCGCCAAGGCCGTGCAGGAGCACGGCGTCCAGGAGATCGACGTCGTCGTCAAGGGGCCGGGACCCGGCCGTGAATCGGCAATCCGTTCGCTGCAGGCGGCAGGTCTGCAGGTCAACATGATCAAGGATTCGACCCCCGTGCCCCACAACGGCTGCCGCCCGCCGAAGCGGCGCAGAGTCTAGCCCGGGATTTGGTCAAGGAGGGAATTATTTCTAATGAGCAGATATATCGGACCTGCGTGCCGTTTGTGCAAGGCGGAGGGAGCCAAGCTCTTCCTCAAGGGAGATCGTTGCTACACCGCAAAGTGCGCCATCACCAAGAGCGAAGGCGCCACAGTGAAAGGGAAAAAGGGACGTCCCCGTACCAAGGTAAGCGAGTACGGCATTCGTCTTCGTGAGAAACAGAAGCTTCGCCGTTTTTACGGCATGAACGAGCTGCAGTTCAAGCGTTTCTTCGAGATCGCCAACAAGCAGACGGGACAGACGGGCCACAACTTCCTCAGTCTGCTCGAGCGCAGACTGGACAACGTGGTGTACCGTCTCGGATTCGCCAACAGCAGAAAGCAAGCCAGACAACTCGTCATGCACGGTCATTTCCGCGTGAACGGGAAGCGCGTGGACATCCCCAGCTATCTCGTCGACAGCGGCGATGTCGTCGCCGTCATGGAAAAGAGCCGCGACGTGACGCTGATCAAGGAAAATGCGGAAGTGGCGACCGCGCGGAAGGCGCCGGAGTGGCTCGAGGTCAACGCAGAAAAAATCGAAGGGAAGGTTCTTTCGCTCCCCAGCCGTGAGCAGATCGATGCGCCGGTGACCGAGCAGCTCGTCGTCGAGTTCTATGCCAGATAGTGGCGTGAAAGGTGTTGGAAGCCTTGGATTACTTGCGGCCTGAGATCCGTATCGAGGAAAGCACCCCTAAATATGCGAAGGTTCTCATTGAACCGCTCGAGCGGGGATATGGAGCGACTCTGGGAAATTCTCTCAGAAGAGTTCTTCTCTCCTCGATCAAGGGTGCGGCCATCACGTCCGTTCGAATCGACGGCGTGCTCCATGAGTTCAGCACCATACCCGGTGTTCTGGAAGATGTCATCGAAATTTTGCTGAATCTGAAGCATATACCCGTCCGCTCCTTCAGCCAGGAAGTCCGTGTGCTCCGGCTGGAGGCGGAGGGCGGCGGCCTCGTCACCGCCGCGAACATACAGCCGGACAGCGAAGTGGAGTTCGTCGACCCGGAAGCCCCCATCTGTACGATGGAGGATGGCGCCCGCCTTTCGATGGATATCTACGTTGAGCAGGGCGCCGGGTATGCCTCCATGGAGCGACCGCGTCCGGCCTATCTCCCGGTGGACGCGCTTCTGGTCGACGCGATCTTTTCGCCTGTTCTCAAAGTCAACTACGATGTCGAGGCGGCGCGCGTCGGTCAACGTACCGACTTTGAACGCCTTGTCCTCGAAATCTGGACGAACGGTGTGCATCATCCGGAGAATACGCTCTGCGAAGCGTCGAAAATTCTCCGTGGATACTTCGGCAACATCGTGGAGGACATGGAGAAACTCAATCCCGTGGAGCCCAGAGAGCAGGAGGCCGCCATGACGGGCGAATGCGGCGCTTCCGAGGCCGCTCAGGACCGGATCGCCGAGGAGGATGACTTCCTCTCGCGTCCCGTTCGGGATCTCGAACTCTCCATCCGGAGCGAAAACTGCCTTCTCAGGGGCGGAATTCAGACGATAGGCGACCTGATGGGCAAAAACCGCGAAGACCTGCTGAAGATCCGCAACTTGGGAAAGATCTCTCTGAAGGAGATCGAAGAGAAGATGGAGAAGCTCGGCACGATCATCGCAAGCTCGAAGGGCGAGGGCAAAACCAGAGAAGGCGCCGGGACGAAACCTCGGGAGAACGCCGAGCCCGAGGCAAGTTCCTTGGACGATGCCGTGACAAACACGTCCCAAGACGCGGAGAATCCGCAAAAAGGCGAAGTAGAATAGAAGGAGGAGTCATTCCATGAGACACCGTATGGACAGCCGGACCCTTGGCCGGTATGGCAGCCATAGAATGGCCATGTTGTCCAACATGGCGGCAAGCCTGTTCCTTGAAGAAAACATCACAACAACTCTTATCCGTGCGAAAGAGCTTCGCAGATTCGCCGAGCGCCTGATCACGCGGGCGAAAGGCGGTACGATTCACGACAGAAGAATCGTTCGTTCGAAGATGGCGCACAAAGAAGCGGCCATCAAGCTCTTCGACGATATCGCAAAGAGATACGCGAACCGTCCGGGCGGCTACACCCGTATCGTCAAAACCGGGTTCCGCGCGGGCGACAGCGCTTCCATGGCGGTCATATCCCTGGTGGAGTGATGACCTCCGTTTTATGAAGACGGATTCCAAGACGGTATGCGAACTCCGGGATGTGACGTATGTCTATCCCGGAGAGGCATCGGGACGAGTTCCCGGAGGGACACCGGGACGAGTTCCCGGAGGAACGTCGGGGTCCGGGGGGATCTCCGGACAGACGATTCCGGAAGCTTCCGAAACCGTTCGGCCCGGCACACGCCCCGCCCTCTCCGGAGTAACGCTCCGGGTCCGGGAAGGGGAGTGGCTCGCTCTTCTCGGCAGCAACGGATCGGGCAAATCGACCTTGGCGAAACATCTGAACGCCCTGCTGACGCCGACGCAGGGCGATTGCACTGTTTTCGGACTGCCGACCAACGATCCGCTCAATGTTTTCGCTATACGCAGCGCCGTCTCGATGGTCTTTCAGAACCCCGAAAACCAGATCGTCGGCACGGTGGTCGAAGAAGATGCCGCATTCGGTCCCGAAAACCAGGGGATTCCGACGGAGGAGATCGGGCGTCGCGTAGAAAATGCCCTCCGCGCCGCGGGCCTTCTCGCAAAGCGCAAGAAGCCGACGTACACGCTTTCCGGCGGCGAAAAACAGCGACTTGCGGTCGCCGGAGCACTGGCGATGGACACGCCGTGCCTCGTTCTCGACGAACCGACGGCGATGCTCGATCCCCAAGGACGCCGCGAGCTGCTCGATGTGCTGCGCTCGCTTCATGAAGGAGGAAAGACGATTGTCTCCATCACTCATCGGCTGGAGGAAATACTCCACTGCGACCGTGCCGTTGTCCTCGTCGAAGGGAGAATCGCATGGGAGGGAAGCATCCCCGGCCTCTTCACGCACAGCGACTCCTTCAGAAAGTGGGGGCTGGACGCTCCTCCGCTCGTCTCCCTCTGGAAGGAGCTCCGGACGGAGACGAACCTCCCCATGCCCGAAGTTCCGACTCTTTCAGGAATGACGGACTCGTTATGTCGATTACTGTAAACGGTCTTTCACACACCTATCACCCCGGAACGCCGCTCGAAACACTCGCGCTTGACGACGTTTCCCTCGAATGCGGCCGGGGTGAATGGCTCTCCGTGGTCGGCCACACCGGCAGCGGGAAGTCGACTCTTGCGCAGCACCTGAACGGTATCCTCTTTCCCGAAAGAGGAACCGTTTCCGTCGACGGCATGGAAGTCAGGGAGAAGAGCCCTCGCCTGCGGGATGTTCGCCGCGCGGTCGGCCTTGTTTTTCAATACCCCGAACAGCAGCTCTTCGCGGAGAATGTGCTTGAGGAGATCTCCTTCGCGCCGCGCAACTGGGGTATTCCCGAGGAAAGGATCGCCGCTCTCGCATCGTCCGCCCTTTCTCTGACCGGGCTCGACGAAACGTATTTTCCGCGCAGCCCCTTCCATCTCTCGGGAGGAGAGAAGCGAAAGGTGGCCATCGCCTCCGTTCTTTCCGGAGAGCCTTCCTATCTCGTCCTCGACGAGCCGACGGCGGGGCTCGACTCCTGGTCGAGGCGCGAACTGGTCTCCCTCCTCGTCCGATTGAAAGGAGAGGGGCTCGGCATCGTCCTTGTGACGCACGATCTCGATATCGCTCTCCAGCACAGCGACTCGATCCTGATGCTCGACCGCGGGCGCTGCGTCATCATGGACACGCCGGGGAAGGTCATGGAACACCTTCATGAACACCCTGCGCCCGGACTGCATCTGCCCGAAATCGCGGCGCTCTCCGCCTCGTTGCGGAACGCGGACCCGTGCGCGCCCCTCACTTGGGACTGGAAAGAGCTGAAACGCTGGGTAGTCAAGCGTGCCCTTGCCGCACACCCTCACCTTCCCGGAGGCGACTCATGAAATTCCTGAACCATCTCACGTTCGGACAGTACGTGCCCGCCGACTCTCTTGTGCACCGTCTCGACCCCCGCTGCAAGATTCTTGCCGTGCTGGTCGTCCTCACGGGCATCTTCCTTGCCCGGCACATTCTTGTGTTCGCGGCTTGGGGAGGACTTCTCTTTTCCCTCGCCATGCTCTCGCACCTTCCGTTCCGCCTCGTCCTGCGCTCGGCGAAGCCCGTGCTGATACTCGTCTTTTTCACGGCGTTCATTCACGTCTTTTTCACCGACGGGACGCCGCTTCTGGAAATCGGCTTCATAACAATCACCCGCGAGGGAGTGTCCGGCGCCGTCTATATGGGGCTTCGGCTTCTCTTTCTCGTCCTCTTCGCCTCGTTTTTGACGCTCACGACCAAGCCGATGGAGCTTGCCGACGGACTTGAACGCCTTTTCTCCCCGTTCGCCCGATTCGGCTTTCCGGCCCACGAACTGGCGATGATGATGACGATCGCGCTCCGCTTCATCCCCACCCTTCTCGATGAAACCGACCGCATCATGAAGGCGCAGCTCGCGAGAGGGGCCGCGTTCGACCGCGGAAACCTCTGGAAGCGGCTCAAGGCGTTCCTCCCCGTGCTCATCCCTCTCTTCGTCATCGTCTTCCAAAGGGCGGAGGATCTTGCGACCGCCATGGAGGCGCGCTGCTACAGAGGAGGCGAGGGGCGTACCAGGATGCACCCTCTTGTCTGGAGGACCGGCGATACGCTCGGCGCGCTCTTTGTCCTCGCCGTTGTCGCCGGTCTGATCGCAGGAGACCGGAGCTTCCTTTCGTGAAGTACGCCGCGGTCGTCGGATACCGGGGGACGTCATTCTCCGGGTGGCAGCGCCAGAGCAGCGGTACCGGCGTTCAGGAGAAGATCGAGGACAGCCTCCGGATCATCTCGGGACGCGAGACCTCCGTCACGGCGGCGGGACGCACCGACGCGGGCGTCCACTCGCGGGGGCAGGTCGTTTCCTTCGAGCTTGAAAAGGTTTGGCGGCCCGACAAACTCCTGCTCGCCATGAACTTCCACCTCCCGCCCGATGTGAGCGTCATGAAGATCGCCCATGCTCCGCAGAGCTTCGACGCCCGCCGTTCCGCGCTCTGGAGGGAATACCGGTACCTGATTTGGCACGGCAACGCCCTCCCCCCGCTTCTTCGGGGGCTTGTATGGTGGAACAAATTCCGCTGGAACCGCGCGGAGACCCTGAAGGCATGCTCGCTCTACGAGGGGACGCACGACTTCGGCGCCTTCTGCAAGACGACCGAACGACCGGAACGTTCCGTTCGCACGGTCCACAGGGCGACGCTCCGCCGAAAAGGGGATCTCACGATATTCACCGTCCGCGGCAACGCCTTCCTTACCAACATGGTGCGCATCATGGTAGGCAATCTCCAGGCCGTGGGATACGGAAAGAAAGATGCCGAGTGGCTCGCCTCCCTTCTCTCCGGAGGAGCCCGGGCGGAATCCGCCATGACCGCTCCCCCTGAAGGACTCTATTTTTGGCGCGTCGGGTACGGAGAGGGTACCCCATTTCGCACGAACGGTATAGAATAGAGAGCGTGTTCACGGCACGGACCTGCGGGAATCCTCCGCAACCTTTCCGGCAAGCGGACGCGAACAGCCTCTTCAATATCCAAAGGAGGAACACACCGTGTTTGGAACGGATATCGGAATAGACCTGGGAACTGCAACAGTCCTTATGTACGTCAAAAACAAGGGCATCGTACTGCGCGAACCTTCCGTGGTGGCGGTGGACCTTGACACTGGAAAAATTCTCGCGGTTGGGTACGAAGCCAAGAACATGGTCGGACGAACGCCGGGGAGCATCACCTCCGTCCGTCCGCTCAAGGACGGCGTCATCGCCGACTACACCATGACCGAGGCCATGATGCACCACTTCATGCGCCGTGTGCTCAAAGGCTTCAACCGCTTCTTCCGCAACCGGGTGATGATCTGTGTTCCATCGGGCGCCACGGACGTCGAACGCCGCGCGGTTCTCGAAGCGGCCGTGGAAGTCGGCGCGAAGGAAGCTTACCTCATCGAAGAGCCGATGGCCGCGGCGATCGGCGCCAACCTCAACGTCGAGGAGCCCCGAGGAAAAATGGTCGTCGATATCGGAGGCGGCACTACCGACATCGCCGTCATCTCCCTCGGAGGCATCGTCGTCTCCAAGTCGCTTCGCATCGGAGGCGACCGCTTCGACGAGGGAATCATTCGCTTTCTCCGCAAGCAGTATAACCTCGCCATCGGCGAACAGACGGCGGAAAATCTCAAGATCATGATCGGCACCTGCCTTCAGGAGGCCCCCGATACGAAGATGATTCTCAAGGGGCGCGACCTGGTCCAGGGGCTTCCGCGCCAGATCGAAGTCTCCAGCGCGAGCGTCTCTATGGCGATCGGTGAAATGGTGCAGGCGCTGATCGATGGAGTTCGAAATGTTTTGGAGCTAACGCCGCCGGAACTCTCCGCCGATATAATAGACAGGGGGATCGTGCTTACCGGAGGAGGCGCTTTGTTGCGTGGCCTCACCGAGCTGATCACCCGGCAGACCGGCATCAACTGCTTCACCGCCGACGATCCGATGGAGTGCGTCGCGCTCGGAACGGGAAAGGCCCTCGCCGAGATCGACAAGCTTCAAGCATCGGGACGAAGCGGAATTTTGGTGAACCGCAGAAAAGGCCGGAAGAAAAAGCTCTGATCCGCCGAACAAAAAGCTGCCGTCACGGCGGAGCATCGAGGGAGGTAAAAATATGCATCGGGGACTCTATGCCGCCGCATCCGCGATGATCGTCCAGGAGAGTATGCACGATGTCGTGGCCAATAACCTTGCGAACGTCAGCACTTCGGGGTTCCGGAGACGGATTCCCGTCAACAAGTCGTTTCCCGAGGTTCTTATGGACCGGATCGAGAAGAAATCCGAGGACGGCGAGATCAAACTCATCGCCCCGCCTTTCCAGCTCGGCCTCAAAGGGAAGTTTCTCATCGGCGATCTCAGCCTCGCCGACGTCATCTCGGAAACCTACATGACCACCGAGTCCGGCGCGTTGCAAGTCACGGACAACCCCTTCGACGCGGCGATCGTCGGCGAAGGGTATTTCGCCGTGCAGGACGGCGCCGGGAACATCTACTACTCCCGTTCGGGACACTTTCAGAAGAACGCGGAAGGACAGCTCGTCACCGAGGATGGAATGCTCGTCCTCGGAGACGGCGGACCGATAGAAGTGGGCGACGCTTCGCGTTTCGCCATCACCGAAAACGGCAATGTCGTCGCCGACGGCGCCGTGGTCGACATGTTCCAGGTCGTGACCTTCGAAAACCCCACGTACCTCAGGCAGGTGGGGCGCACCGCGCTCGCCGTCACGCCGCAGTCGGGCGCGCCCGTACCTCTCGAGGAAATCCGCCTCGAACCGGGGGCGCTGGAGATGTCCAACGTCAACGTGGTCGAGGAGATGGTCCGGATGGTCGAGGCGCACCGCGCGTACGAGTCGGCCTCCAAGGTGCTGATGACGCACGACGAACTCACTGGAAAACTGATCTCGTCCTACGGCAGGACGAGTTAACGGGAGGGAGAAAGAAATGCTCAGAGCCTTATGGACAAGCGCAAGCGGGATGATCGCGCAGCAGACCAATCTCGACGTCACCACAAACAACCTCTCGAACGTGAATACATCCGGCTTCAAGAAGAAACGGGCCGACTTCGCGGATCTGCTCTACCAGATCAACAGGGAACCAGGCGCGCCCGTCGAACCCGGATCGATGGTGCCGACCGGCGTCCAGGTAGGACTCGGCGTCCGTGTCGTCGGAACGCCGCGCATCATGACGCAGGGAAACCTCCAGGTGACGGACCGGCCTCTCGACATCACCATAGAAGGCGACGGCTTCTTCCAGGTACTCCTGCCGAACGGAGAAGTGGCCTACACACGCGCCGGAAGCTGGAACCTCGACGGCGAGGGGCAGATCGTCAACACGGACGGGCTGCTCATCGAACCGGCGATTCTTGTCCCCGAGAACGCCACCGAGATCATGATCAGCCCCGAAGGCTTGGTTTCCGTCAAGATCGATGGCCAGGCGGACGTGGAGGAGATCGGCCAGATCGAACTCGCCCGTTTCATCAATCCGGGCGGACTCCGCGCTCTTGGCAAGAATCTTTTCCTCGAAACGGCGGCCAGCGGCGCGCCCATCGTCGGCAACCCCGGGGACGAGGGGCTAGGACAGGTGCATCAGGGCATCCTCGAAATGTCCAACGTCCAGGTGGTCGACGAAATGGTCAATCTGATCATCGCGCAGAGGGCGTACGAAGCGAACTCAAAGGGAGTCCAGACGGCGGACGATCTGCTCCGAATAGCCAACAGCATCAAGAGGTAGGCTTGTGACGCCTCTCTTTCACAATTTTTCAAGGCGGAGCGGTCTGCAAGCCCTCCGCCTTTCCCGCACTCTCCTTCTTCTTCTTTCGCTTCTTTTTCTCCTTCCATCCGCCGCATCCGCCGTCGATCTCATCATCGAGATGGACGCCGTCGTGTCCGTCTCAGGAAGTCCCTTCCCCCTGTCGGAAGCGGCCCGCCTCTCCGGTGATCCCGAGCTGGTGCGGACGACGGGAGCGCTCCTTCTCGATATTCCTCCGGACGGACTCCTGACGCGGGATACTCTGCTCAATACCCTTGTTTCCAAGGGAATCGGCGGTATCCGTCTCAAGCTCGTCATGCCGCCCGCGATGCGCATTTCCCTTGACGAGTCTCTGGTCGCCCTCGTCAAGCGCCTCTCCGGGTGGCGATGGACCGTGGAAGTCGAACCCCTAGGACCGGTTCCGCCCGGCCGCCTCGTCTCCCCGCTTTCGCTCCCTCCGGGAACCGGATCCGCGACGCTTCGTTTTGCAGACGACCGGGGGAATGAACGCGCGGTTGCAGTTCGACTCTCCTGGAGTCAGCCGGCCGTCGTCACGACGCGCCCTCTCGAAAGGGGAGCGGTCATAACAACGGCCGACGTCACGGTGCGCGAAGTCCGCGTCATGCGTTCGCAGCCGCTGGCATCCTCGCCTGACGAAGTGCTGGGGCGCCGTCTCGGGAAGAACCTGCAAACCGGTGAACCCGTTCTTCTCAACTCCCTCTCGCTCACTCCGATAATTCAAAGGGGAGACTCTGTTATAATAACCGTACGAAAGCCGGGGTTTCTCATCGAAGTCAGGGGAGAAGCTCTTGATGCAGGCGCGGAAGGAGAGAGCATCCGGGTGCGCAACCTGCAGAGCAGAGCCGTGATCCAGGCGCTCGTCGTCGGATCCGGAAGAGTGGAGGTGCGGTAATCAATGAAACGAAGAGCGTGCGTTCTCATCCTTTTGCTGTGCGCGTCGGTCGCCGCCTGCTGCGCAACGGAGGCGGCATCGCTGTGGAACGACAATACGAACTGGATAGCCGACCGTCGCCCGTCGCAGGTGGGCGATATCGTGACCGTCTTCGTCGATGAAAAGACCAAGACGAAGGACGAAGGAACGACCGAGGCGAGCAAGACGAACGACAACAACGTCGACGACGGTTTCGGCATCTTCGACTTCATCCGCGCGTTCGGCTTTAAATCGTCGAGCAAAATGACGGGGGACGGCTCCACGGAGCGGACTCACAGCGCCAAGGGGCAGATCACCTGCCTCGTCACCGACGTCCTCCCCAACGGCAATCTCGTCATCGAAGGGACGAGGGATATCGCCACGCACGAGGAGACGCTCCAGCTTCATGTCGTGGGTGTCATCCGCCCGCAGGACGTCGACAGCTACAACAAGATCAGGAGCGACCTCGTGGCGAACGCCGAGATCGACATCAAGGGCAGGGGGACGATTTCCCGCCTGCAGAAGCCGGGCATCCTGACGCAGATCCTTCAGGCGATTTTTTAGGGGGCGCGAGAATGAAATACCTTAAGAGAGTCTTTTCCACCGCGTTTCTCCTTCTCCTGCTGACGGCCTTTTCCGCCGCCGCCTCTCACCCCGACGTCCGCATCAAGGACCTCGCCGATGTCGAAGGAGTCCGGTCGAACCAGCTCGTCGGCCTCGGCCTCGTCATGGGGCTCCAGGGGACCGGCGACCGCAGCGCGATGGCCACGCAGATGATCCGCAACATCATGAGCCAGTTCGGCATCTCCGTGAACGACAAGGCCGTACGCAGCAGAAACGTGGCGGTCGTCACCCTGACCGCCGACCTCCCGGCGTTCGCTCGTCCGGGGCAGACGATCGACGTGACGGCCAGCGCGATGGGCGACGCGAAGAGTCTCCAGGGAGGCACGCTCCTCCAGGCCCCTCTCAGGGCCGCGGACGGCAACGTCTACGCCGTTGCCCAAGGGCCGCTGATGGTCGGCGGATTCGCCGCCGAAGGCGCTGCGGGGGCCGTCACCAAGAACATCGTCACCGTGGGAAGAATCCCCGGAGGCGCCATCGTCGAGCGGAACGTGCAGACCACCTTCGCGGTCGGACGCCAGATCAACCTGCTGCTTCGCAACCACGACTTTACGACCTCCGAGCGCATGGCCGCGGCGATCAACGCCGCCTTCGGAGGCATCGCCTCCCCCGTGGACGCGGGCAGGGTCGTCGTCAATGTCCCCGCGCAGTACGCCTCGTCGCCAGCAGCCTTTCTCGCACGCATCGAAGGGCTTTCGCTCCGTCCCGACACCGCGGCCCGCGTCGCTGTCAACGAACGGACTGGTACCGTCGTCATGGGAGGAAACGTCCGAATCGGCGCCGTCGCCGTCGCCCACGGGAACCTCACGGTCCGCGTCACGGAAAGCCCCGAGGTCGTCCAGCCGCAGCCGTTCGGCGGAGGAACGACCGCCGTGCAGCCGCGCACCGACATCGGAATCAACGAATCCCCCGGTCAATTCGTCGCCCTCGACTCCACAAGCACCGTGCAGGAGCTTGTGGACGCGCTGAACTCCGTAGGCGCCTCGCCTCGGGACGTCATCGCGATCCTCCAGGCAATCAAAGAGGCCGGCGCGCTCCACGGGGAACTGGTGGTGATGTAAATGCGGATCGATCCCCGTTTTGCTCCTTTTGTTCCCTCCAACAACGGAATAACCGAAACATCCGTCGAGTTGAAAGGCGCCAAAGAACGCGAAAAGCTGAAGGAAGCCTGCCAGCAGTTCGAATCCATTCTTCTGGCGGAGATCTGGAAAAAAATGAACGCCAATGCGCGCAGCATCGGCGGCAAAAGCGACTCCGAGCGTCCCTTCGGCCCCTTGGAGGACCTCTCCGTCGAAATGTCAGCGGAGCAGCTGGCGAAGGAGGGCGGCGCGGGAATGTGGCGGATGCTCTACGACCAGCTCGTCGTCCACCTGGACTCGTCGGAGGCGCTCGCCGAACGGCGCCGTTCGGAGGAGGAGCCGGAATAAGTGTGGTGGGAGGACGGACTTCGCTTCGCCTGTCTCGGCTGCGGCCGGTGCTGCCGCGGGGAGCCGGGAGCGATCTACTTCACGCGGGAAGAGGAGGAACGGATGTCGCAGTTCCTCTCTCTTCCTGTGAACGAGTTTCGCCGCCGGTATGTCACCTCGAGATGGAGAGCCCCCAGCCTGAAGGAAAGAACCAACGGAGACTGCGTCTTCTATGACGCGACCTCCGACGGATGTTCGATCTACAGGGTCCGTCCGCTCCAGTGCCGTACCTTTCCCTTCTGGCCCGCGCTGCTCGAATCGGAAGAAGCGTGGAATGAAGCGGCCTTGCTGTGTCCGGGCATGAACCGGGGCGACCTCCGTACCGCGGAGGAGATTCGCGGGCTGCTCGGACACAATCCTTTTCCCGACCTGCTATAATAGTCACGTTGACGTTTTCGGGCGTCCGGGCGTTTCAGCGGAGGAAGATCGAGGGGAGTGCGCATGCAGATCCAAATCTGGTCGGACATGAACTGGAGGCTCATTCTCACGCTGATCCTCCTCAGCGGCGTCCTCGCGTACCTCGGGGACGTCCTTGGAATGCGGATAGGCAAACGCCGCATCTCCCTCTTCGGCCTTCGCCCCCGCGACACCAGCAGGGTGATCACCGCCTTCACCGGCATTCTCATCTCCATCGCCATCCTCGTCACCATGACCGTCATCTCCGACAACGTCCGAACCGCCCTCTTCAGCATGAAATTCATCCAAGGACAGCTTCAGACGCTCACCCGGGATCTTCAGAAAAGCCGCGACGAAGCCGAACTCATGGCGATCAACCTCGTCGGCAGCGAGACCAGACTTCAAGAGCAGCAGAAGAAGCTCGCCGAAGTCCAGACCGAGCTGGAGAGCGTCGCTCCCCTGCTCGACGAGGCTCGTTCGAGTCTTATGCGCACTCAAACGGAAAAAGAGCAGGTGGAGCAGGAGAAGGTCGCGCTTTCGCGCTCGATCGAAGAGCTCAAGGAAGAAGCGGAATCGCTTCGAAAGGGCCTCATCCAGGTACGCAGCGGCCGCATCTCCGTCTTCGCCATGGAAATACTCGCCCAGGCGCCCGTAGAACCGATGAGCAGCCGCGAGGATGTCGAACGCATCTTCCAGGAGCTGCGAAGGCAGGCGGAGTTCGTCGTCGCCGCCAGAACCGGCCAGTCGTCCTCCGAAGTGCTCCTTTCCGTCGACCTTGAAAAGGAGGCCGAGCGTATCGCCGAGTGCACGGGGCAGCCGTCGAGAAAATTCGTCCGGGCGATCGCGGAGGCCAATGCGGTCTTCGGGGAGGATATCCGCGTCGTCTACGAAGTGAACGACAGCGTCCTCGTCTACAGGAAGGGAGAGCTTCTCATCCGCCGTGCGCTTACCCCTTACGAGGGGATCAACGCCGAAACCGAGCTGCATCTCATCCTTCGGACCGTGAACAGAAAAGCCGTCGCCGACGACATCAAGCCCGACCCCGTCACCGGAAATGTGGGAACGCTCGACGGCGCGCAATTCTTCGAAGCCGTGGACCGTCTTTCACGGTCGGAAGGTCCGGTACTCGTCGAAATTTCCGCCGCCGAGGACATTCATACGGAAGGCCCGGTGCGCGTTTCCATCGAGATACGCCCCGCCGAAGAAAATTAAGTACCCTGTGGAGGAATGAAACATGCTCATAGTCGCCTGTCAAATTTGCGGAGAAACAAAAGTCATCGCCGGAACGCCCGACGGCGACGGAATGGCCCGCGTCATGTGGATCTGCCCGGTCTGCGGCACGGGGCAGGTCATGCAGCTCCCGGTCGCCTCCGACGCCAGGAAGTCCGATCTCCGCTCCATCGTCTGCGGCATGGCCCTTGCGGCCCACGGAGGCATGGAGGAAAGGCCGTGAACGGCGGCTACTTTTTTTACGACAGCAAGAACGCAGTCTCCGCCTCCGAACTGGCAAACCTCTACCGCTTCACACGATGGGGGAGAAGCCGCTCCGTCGAAGACATCGACCGGATGCTCCGCGGCACCTCGATGTGCTTCAGCGTCCGCCACGAGGAGCACCTTGTCGCTTTCTGCAGGATATTGACGGACTTCGTTTACAGGGGATCCCTGTGGGACATCATGGTGCACCCGGACCATCAGGGAAAAAAGGTGGGTACCGCGCTGCTCGACTATACGCTCAACCACCCCGCGATCAAGCCGATTCCGCTGATCATCACCTATACCAGCGAACTCGCTCCCTTTCTCGTTCCGCACGGCTTCGCCCCGAAAGAGGGCGCCCTCATGCTCCTGAGGCGGCCGATTGAGTATTCTTGAGGAGTTTTCGCGCTTTGCCGCGCACCTTTTCTGGCCCCGGGCGTGCCCCTTCTGCGGCGCGCTCGGAGAGTCCGCGTGCGTTCTCTGTCTGTTGCGGCGCCTTGAGCCGCCGATGCCGATGGAGCTTGATGGCCTCCCGCTCTGGTCGGGCGGAGAGCACGACGGCGTGCTCCGCGAGCTTGTGCTCGCGCTGAAATACGGGGGAGACCGGGCGCTCGGCGTCGCCATGGGGCGTGCGCTGGGGCGCGTCTTTCCCCGCCCGGAAGCGGACCTCCTCGTTCCCGTCCCCCTGCACCGTGGGAGCGAGCGGGCGTACAACCAGTCGCTTGCGCTTGCGGAGGGGGCTGCGAAGGAGTGGAAGCTTCCGGCCCGCGAAGGGCTCGTCTGGAGCGAGCGGCGCACAGAACAGACCTCTCTGGGGCGGGATGAACGGAAAATGCTTCCCCGCCACGTCTTTTCTCCAATGCCGGGGCGCGTCGAGGGGAAGAGAATCGTCCTTGTGGACGACGTCGCCACAACCGGCACGACGTTGGAGCGAGCCGCGGAAACAGTGCGTCGCGCAGGGGGCGTTCCCGTCCTCGCACTTTCGTGGACCTGCGTACCTCGGACTAAAGAGAGGGTGCGCAGCGTCCGATAACAAAGTGAAGAGAAAAGTTTCTTCTTTTGGGGTGATGAAGATGATCGACAAGATTTCCGGCGTGTACGGACCAGGCGTACTGGACAAGCTCAACGCGAAGAAAGGGTACAAACCTCCCCGCGAAGAGGGAAAGGGCGATGGAGTGGAATTCAGCTCCTTTGCCGTCGCGCTCGCGAAAGTTTCCGGCGAGCTGAAGAAAATACCCGACGTTCGCGAACAACTCGTCGAGGATTTCAAAAGACAAATAGCCGAGGGGACCTACTCACCGGATATGAACCAAGTGGCGCGAAGCCTTATCGGCGCGGGGCTGCTCGACCGGGAGGAGTAGACGTGCCTTCACCGTCCTCTCTGGGAGACGCGCTGGCCAAGCAGGCGGAGATTCTGCGCACGCTCGGCGAAGTTACTGTACGGCAGAGAGAGGCGCTCAAAGAAGGGCGCCTCGAATTATTACAGGACCTCTTCCGCGAACAACAGGCGGCGGGATTCGCCGCGGAAGCCGCCGAAGAGCGGCGCAGACGCGCCGCTTCCGAGCTGGCGGCCGCGCTCGGGTGCGAATCCAACGTATCGGCCATTTGTTCGCGGCTTCCTGAACAAGCGGCCCTTCTGCTGAAAAAAGAAGCCGACGAAGTTCTCCGCCAAGTGAAGGTGCTTCAGTCGGAGATGTATATCATCTCCTCGCTCGTCGAGGAGAACCAGCGCCTCAACGGCATGATGGCCGCGGAGTGGCGACGGCTCGAAGGAATGTACCCCTCCTCGCGCTCCGGCGTTGATTTCAAAGGATAAGGAGGCAGCCATCCCCATGTTGAACAGCTTTTTCGGGCTCGAAATGGGCCGCCGCGCCCTCGACTACTTCCGTCGGGGAATGGAAACCGCCGGACACAACATATCGAACGCCGACGTCGAAGGCTACTCCAGGCAGCGTGTCGAGCCCTCCACCACCGACCCGTTCACTGTTCCGGCCTTCAACCGCCCCGCCATCCCCGGACAGATCGGCACCGGCGTCAAGGTCGACGCCATCACACGCCTCCGCGATGCGTTTCTCGACATCCAGTTCCGCGAGGAAACGACCGTCAAAGGCTACTGGGAGCAGATCGACCGCGCGCTCACAACGTTGGAAGTCTACGTCAACGAACCGGGAGGCAAAGGGCTGAAGACCTCCCTCGACGAATACTGGACCAGCCTCCAGGAGCTGCACAAACGTCCGGACAGCTCCGCCGTACGCGAAGAGATGGTCGAAAAAACAAAAAACCTGAGCGTCTACCTCGACCAACTCGTCCGCAACTACGACGAATACCGCGTCGCCATGAACCGCGAGGTCAAACTGATGGTGGAGGAGAGCAACACGCTCATCGACCAGATAGCCGCGCTCAACGTCACCATCGCGCAGGTTCAGGGCGCGGGAGGCAACCCGAACGACCTCCTGGACCGGCGCGATCTTCTGGTCGAAAAGCTCTCCAAGTTCCTCGACATCAGCGTCAACCCTCCCTGCCTCGAAGGCGACGGCGAGTTCAAGATCGACCTGCACGGCAAGCTTCTCGTCCAGGGCGACAAGACCCGCCACCTCGTCCTCGTCGACGTCGTCGGCAACAACGGATTCTTCGACGTCCAGGTGGAGGACAACCTCTTCGACATCGTGTCCAATCTCGACGTCGTCCACGTGATCGTGGAACAGGGCGCGCCGGAAGGAGCGCACTTCGTCGAGGTGAAGCGGCTCGCCAGCGAGACCGCGTGGTCGGTCGGGCAGGGGGACGGGGAATGCCCTCCGGGATCGTTTGACAATGTCAGGGTGAAGCCGGAAACGACCACCGAAGCGCTCAACCTCAGCGGCTCCTTCTCGCTGCAGGTCGGCAGCCAGGGAACGCGGACTACATCGTCGCTCTTCGACTCGACGCCCCCCGGCGCGGGCGTAGTGCTGACCGGCGGAACGACAGGAGACGAAAACGTTTTCAGGGTTTCCGCGGGAAGTTTCGAAGGGGAAATAACGGTTTCCTGGAACTCCGGAACAAGTCGATGGGACCTCTCCGACGGAGTGAACACGGCGTCCTCTGCCGGAGCAAACCTTTTGCTCAGCGAGCTGAACGCATTTTTCAACACCAGCTTCGCCGGCAACGTCACTTCTTCTCTGAACGCCGCCGGAACCCAGATGACGCTCGCATCCCCCGATAATCACCTCCTTTCACTTGTCGACGTGAAGGGCGGTCTTGTCTCGACTCTGGGCGTCGTCAACGACGCTCCCGTCGTCACCATCGACGTCGTCGAAGAGGATACGCTGGAAACCATCCGCAACAAGATCAACAGCGCCTACGGCGTCGCCAATGGACTGGAGAGGCCGGAGGACTGGCTTCACGCCTCCATACGGCTCGACGAGACCACGAATACTTACTTTTTGGTTCTCGAAAGCAACGTCGTCGGCGAAGCACACCGGATCAACGTCCTGGGAGACTCCAGCGGCAGCCTGCAGATCGCCAAACGTCTCGGATTTCTGAACGGCGACGGAGACACAAGCTTCAAAGAGCTTTCCCGCGACGCAGCCTTCACCTTCGACGGAAAACTCTATCTCTCGGAGAGCAACGCATTCAGGAACGCCCGGCGCGTTCCGGTTCTGAACGACTACTCGGCGACCACCCTTGAAGAGGTCTCCGAGGGTATCCGTCTCGACCTTAAGTCCGAGGGCCAGTCGAGCATCACCGTCCGCCACCACATCAAAGGCGGCGCGATCAAAGGAGTGCTTGAGGCGCGCGACGATATCATTCTGGCTTTCTCCGACGTCTTCGACGAAATCGCCTTCACCCTTTCGAGCGAAATGAACGCCCTTCACTACGCCGGGCACGGCATGGGAGAGAACGCTTCGGTCACGGGTATCGCCTATTTTACGCCGATCTCGACTTTTTACGGCGCCAGCCGCAATCTCTCCATCAACCGCGCCATCGACGAGGACCGCAGCCTGATCGCCGCGGCAAGCGGCGACGGAACCGGACATACGCTGGGCGAGGGAGACGGCAGCAACGCCCTCAGCATGGCCCAGCTCAAACAGACGAAAGTGCTGCAAAGCCGCAGCTCCGACTTCAACACCTTCTACGAAGCGTTCATCGCCAACCTCGGATCGCAGGGGCAGCGCGCCGAAACCATGCTCAAGAACCAGAACACTCTGCTCAACCAGATCGACAACCAGCGCCAGTCCGTCATGGGCGTCAACATCGACGAGGAGATGATGGACATCATCAAGTTCCAGCAGGCGTTCAACGCCATCTCCCGCTACATCACCACCATCGACGAGATGCTCGACAGGATCATCAACGGCATGGGCGTCGTGGGCAGATAAAGGACGGAGGGAGGAGTCATCATGCCGCGAGTTACCAATTCAATGGTCCAGAACCTTATGCTGTCGGATATGCACAACAACCTCTCCCGGCTGCTCGACTATCAGCAGCAGCTTGCCTCGGGAAAAAAACACGCCCGTCCGTCCGATCACCCCATCGACGTCACGCGGGAGCTGGCGCTTCAGACCACGCTGCTGGAGAACAAACAGTACATCCGCAATCAGGACGACGCTATGACCTGGCTCTCCAACACCGACGCCGCCTTCAACCAGATGACCGACGTCGCCCACCGTATCCGCGAACTCACCATCTACGCGGGCAACGGCGCGCTCGGCCCGGGCGAGACTCAGGCCATCGCCGCGGAGATCAACGAACTGCAGGAGGAGTTGCGCAACATCGCGAACTACTCCGTAGAGGGGCGTTTTTTGCTCTCCGGCCTTTCCACCGGCGTCCGCCCCTTCGAGCGCGACGCGCAGGGGAACGTGGTCTACAACGGCAACACGGGCAAGGTGCAGTACGAGGTGGAGAAGAGCGTCGTCGGCAACGTCAGCTTTCACGGACGCGAGGTCTTCCCGGAAGACTACACCTCGAACACGCTCACCAGCGTGGAGTTGCCCATGGACTTCGTCTGGAGCGGACGGGACGAAATACTCCAAATCTCCGTCGGCGAGCGAGTCGTCAAAGTTCGCCTCTCCGAGGACTGGACCGACAGCAACCGGAGCAACATCGTCGAACTGACCGACTACAACCAGTTCCGCGACGACGGTGAAGTAAAAGGACTTTCTCTCGATCAGATCGCCGAAATCATCAACAGCAGCACCGAGATGGGCGACGTCAGCCGTCTTCTTTCAGTTTCAGTACAGAAAGACGTTGCCTCCGGGACTCAGCGCCTCGTCTTCCAGAGTCACACCGGAGAACCCGTCCAGGTGACCGGGTGGCCGGAGACGGACTTGGTCGACCAGCCGCAGTCCATCGCGAGCGTCAGCGGAGTCCCCCCTACCGCGGACGGGAAAATCACCGTTTCCATCGACGGCAACGAAACGACGATCAATATCGCCGTCGGGGAAGCTCTCTCAAGCATAGCGGACAAGCTGTCAAACGTTCCGGGAATGGTCTCAAGAGTGAATTCCGCAGGCGATATGATTGTCCTCGCGGCCCGGAACGCCGGAGTCGCATTCAGCGTGGAGCTGACGGGAGGCGCGCGCGCGCTTTTCTCCTCATCCTTCGACCCTCTGACGGACGAGACGGTCACCGTCGCATCGCAGCCGTCGAAACGCGCGGTAGATCACAGCCATATCGACTTCGCCTCGCTGCTGGGCATGGAGACGACGCTCAAAAGCGTCCAATTCGACGGGGATATCACCCTCGACAAAGGCAACCTTCACTTGCGCTTCGAGAGCGGCGCGAACTATGCGGAACTCAAAATAGACGACGACGGCGGAACGAAAGTCGTGACCGTCGAAGAGCTAGCCGAACGCATCCGCCAGGTCGCCGGCGACTGGCTCGAGGTCGTCGTGCAGGAAGACGAAACCGAGGAGGGCCTGGGAACCAGCCTCAGCTTCGAAGAGGCGACCAAGCGCCTTCTGATCCGCCCGAAGACGAACAAGCCGCTCGTCGTCTTCGACAAGAACACTTCAGGCTACGCCATGGACTTCGGGTTTTCCACGGCGATTCAGAACACCGGAGGCAGTAGCGCCGTCTTCCCGAACATCCCCTGCGTCGACCGGAACGCCGCGGCGCAGATCAAGGTCACGGTGGGAGGAGAGGACTTCAAGGTCAAGCTCTACCCCGACGACGTCGCCGTCGACCCGCTGGCAACACCACAGGTAGTGGATCAGGTCAAGGTGATGGATCAGATCGTCAAACAGGTGAATGCCGCGGCGGGAGAAAAATTGCTCGGCTACACGGTGTTGAAGGACAATGCGACTCCCCCCGCGAATACGGATCAGGTCGCCCTGTATGCGTTGAACGGGGAATCCCTTCGCATCGTCGACCTTCCCATAGCCGACCCGACGTGGAACCCCTCGCACACGGCGGGAATCGCCATGCAGATGGGAATCGCCTCGGGATTGACCGGGGGCTCCTTCAACCCGATGGATCCTCCGACGACGATTACCGCCGGAACCATCCGGATAGAGTCCCTCGGACGAACGGTCGACGTGGATATCTCGGCGGGCGATACACCTCAGATGATCGCCGAAAAACTTCGTTCCGCCGGGGGAGGGTGGCTCGACGTCAACTTTTTCGACGGCGACGTCACCGCTCCCGCCTCTCCGGTCTCGCTTCACATCGCCGCCAAGGACGGCTCTCCCGTCTCCATTTTCGACGTGGAGGGAAACGTCGCCGCCACCGTGGAGATCGACAACGCGATACGGGGAACCGTGAACCTTGCCGCATGGGCTCCTGCCGCCGGAGACACTCTGGAGATCGCTATCGACGGGTATACCCATACAATCGACCTCAACGCCATAGCGGACAGCAACGAATCCGGGAGCATCGACGCCGACGACGTGGTCGCCGCGATCAACGCCCGTTTCCAGGGAATGGACGTGAAAGCGCAGCTGGTCGATAACGGGACTGCGGGGCAAAAGTACCTCGTCATTACTTCGCCTCGTGGGTACTCCGTCGAAATCGGAGGGACGGCGCAAGCTTCATTGACAGGAGTCGGAGTGGACCAAACGGCATCCCGCCCTCCGAGCGCCTCCGGCCGCTACACCCAGAACGTCGTCGTCCGGACGGCCTCCGACGGCAAGAAGACAGACTTCTTCGGCGTCCTCGAAAAGCTCGCCGACTCCGTTACAGCCGAAGACCGGGAAGGGCTGAGCAACGTCATGCTGAAGCAGATCGACGACTTCATCGACAACCTGCTCCGATGCCGTACATCCGGCGGCGCCTTGCTCAACCGGTACGATAACAATCAGGCGCGCTTCAAGCAGAACAACGTCTACATCACCGAACTCTACAGCAAGGTCTCCGACGTCGACCTCGCCGAAACAAGCACCAAGTTCCTGATGGCGCAAGCCGTCTACCAATCCAGCCTCGCCGTCATCGCCAAGATCGTCCAGCCCACCCTCGTGGACTTCCTCCGCTAACCCCTGATCGGGGAGCGGAGGAAGTCCGCTTCGCCCAGTCGCAGCCCCGGAACGAAAGTGCGGTAAAAAAAAGAAGGGAGCTGACGCCTCTGAGTTCCATACGAAAGGAGTTTGACAAGGCCGAGAGAGAGGGAAGAATCGCAGGACTCAAGAAGGGAAAGCGGAAGACGATGCTCGACCTTCTCGCGTATCGCTTCGGCGCACACCCCGCCGCGCTCGAAGAGCGTATCCTCGGCACGCGCAGAAAGCTCCCCCGCGACATGGTCGAGCTGCTCGTCTGCGCGCAGCTCGATGACCTGCGAAAAGTGCTCGACCGCTGACGGCGCTGGACGAATTCGCCGCGTCTGCGGAGCGCACCGCCCTACGAAGACCCTATCCGCAGGCCATCGGGGCGAGCGTCCCGAAAGACGCCGAGCGCGAAACAACCGCTTCGGCGAACAGACCGACACGAGGTGATTCAAGGTGCTTATCGCCGACCAGAAGAACACCGACTTGCTCCACTTCGTATACAAAGAGTACGAACCAACGGCTCCCCGTCCTTTTCGCAGAAGCGTCTCCATCGAATTCCGAACGCCTGGGAACGCCTACAAACTCACGCGATACCCCGACGAATACCTGCATCACTTTCAGGACAAGATGGTCCCCGTTTCGATGGATCCTACCTACTACCTAAACGTGCGCGGAGCGGATATATTCATAAGCGGCAACCTCGCCAAGACCTACACCGCGCTTCGAATGATCTTTGGCGAAAGCAGCATTCCGTACCACCGTTGGAAAGGCTCCTTCGCCTACCCCTTCCTCCTCTCCTTCCAAAAGGACGGAGAGCGGTTTCTATACTCATTCTTCGTGTTCAACTACAACGGCTACCTCGACTCCGGATTAGGCAAGCTCTTCCCCCGCGATTTTCCGGAGAGGACGTCCTCCTACCGCGACCCCTTCGACGAGCTGCCCGCAAGCGAAATCAACTCCATACAGGACTACTTCGTTGGCTACATATCCGGCTACTTCGCCGCCTTCTCTCCCTGGTACAGACGGAGCTTCATCCGCAAGCAGATGGACAGTCGCAACCTCTTCGGCTGCTGCGAAGGAGAGTTTTTCGAGTACGAAGCCCAAAGCACCGCCGCGTTCTCCAAGATAAGCGAAAAATACACAAGAATGGTGGAGAAGTCGGCGAAAAACAACCCCTTTCAGGACATCGACGTCTTCTCCGTCGGAATAGGCTCCCAGTCCGAACTCTCCCGTCGCGACGAGCAGGAGATCTACAACGGACTGACCTCGGAGCAGGTCTCCATTCTGGAAAATTTGCGGGACGGCTTCCGAAATGGCGACAGGATGGGAGAAAAGCTGGGAGATTGGTTGGTGGCCTATCGCATCAAGCGGCGGGTCGAGGCCGAAGTGGAGCGCAAATCAAAGGGAATGGATCCGTTGGATGAGATTATAGAACTCATCAAACAACTCCCTGCGGACGTTCAGCGGAGGGAGGAACAGACCGAGCAGGAGGCCATCGAAGACCGCAGCGAAGGATGATGATCGCGCCGTCGCCTCGGAAAACTCCCCGTGCCCCTCAAGATGCGCATATCGAACCGTAGCACGAAATTCCGGAAAATATAATGAAGCTCCTCCTCGAGGCCTCCGTCGAAGCCCTCGAAGATTCCTTCGAATAAGCCTTTGCGCCCCCTCCGGCCGGGCTGTCCGGAGGAGTGGTGCGATCCCGCGTATGGTCTGCCGCGAGAATTCATTGACACCGTACTGCACATACGCTCCCGCTCCGTGCGGAAGCGCATGGTTTTCCTTTTTCGCTCGGACATCGAAGCATCGTACTCCGACATTCCGCACTGACGATACTTGAAAAATGTTTTAAGAGCCGAGTTCCAGCATCTCTTGTGTCTCTATGCAAAATCCGGTTTTCAGTGTATTTTTTCGCACCTACCGGATGATTCCATCTTGTCGCTCGTCGCGCGGCATTCCCGAGCGGCCGTCCGGAATCGCAAAAGCGAGGAGACGATTCTTCACTCATGGAACCCATCGAGACCCAATCATTGGCCCGCTACAGAATCGTGGCGGCCTTCGCTACATTGCTAATCACATCTTCTAACCGTCAAAGAGTTGCTACATCCCCCTCAGTTCCGGCGTGCCGCAACCAGTTTGTCGAGTTCCTTCCGGGAGATCTTCGAGTATCGCAGAATCTTCTCCGCGGACTCGCCCGCGTCCAGCATCTCGGAGGCGACGGCGAGCGCCTTCTTCGCTTCGCCGATCTTCTCGCCCATCTTCTTGCCTCTCTCCTGCGCTCTTTCCTCCATCACGCTCAACAACACGATCTTCCCCTCCTTCCTTCGCTGTTCTCTGAAATCATCGTACGCCTTCCGCAGTTCCGGGCTCTTCGGATGCAGCAATGCGTCCATGAAGCGGAAGAGCGCCAGCTTTTCGTCGTGTGTGCACCCCTTCGCGTCGAGTTTCTCGATCAGCCTCGTCAGGTAATCAAGTTTGAGCGTTTCGCTCCGGTCGCTCTCAAACGCGCACTTCCCCGCGTAGAGCGCCCAGTCGAAATCCGCGCGTCTTTTCTTCTTTTCGCGGGGGTGCTATCATGGCGTTGCAAGGAAGGAGGAATCGACCGTGTGCAAAATGAATCCGCGGGTGGACTTCGTCTTCAAGAAGCTCTTCGGAAGCGAAGAGAGCAAGGACATACTGATCGACCTGATCAACTCCATCGTCTCGGAGGCGGATCGGGTGACCGATCTTGAGATAAAGAACCCGTACAACGAGAAGCAGTTCCTCGAAGAAAAGGGGAGCGTGCTGGACATCAAGGCGCGGAGCGCCGAAGGCAAGTGGTACGACATAGAAATGCAGGTGCTTTCGGAGGAGTGGTTCGCCAAACGTTCGCTGTACTACTGGAGCGGTCTCTACCGTGGACAGATCGAGCAGGGAGCGTCCTACTCCGAACTCGGCAAAGCCATCTGCATCAACATCCTGAACTTCAACCATCTCGACGTTGAACCCTCCTACCACAACGTCTACAAGGTGAAGAACGTGCTGAGCGGGGAGGAACTGCTGGACGAGTTCGAAATCCACTTCATCGAGTTGCGCAAGTACGACGAGACGCTGGCCGACTCGCTGACCGAAGCCCTGGACAGATGGGTCCATTTTCTGAAGCTTGCGGGTCGGTACGACTCCGAAACGATGCCCGAGGAGTTGAAGGCGACGCCCTCCGTGAACAAGGCGATGCGTATGCTGGAGCGTCTCTCGGCCACGAAGGAGGAGCGCGAAGTTTACGAAGCCCGGGAAAAGTGGCTGATGGATCTGCTCAGCACCGTGGAGACCAAGGTGAAGCGGGGAAGAGAGGAGGGCAGAGCGGAAGGCATAGAGATCGGTAAAGAGATCGGCAAAGAGATCGGCTTGGAGGAGGGGATCGCCCTCGGCGAGGATCGAACGAGACGCGGTATCGCCCTTGGGATGTTGCGCGCCGGGTTGAGCGTCGCCGAAGCCGCCGAGTATTCCGGCCTCCCGGAAGAGGAAGTCCGCCGGCTCGGCGGCGACTCGCCGCGCTGACGCCGGAAACCGCGAAGAAACGGTCGCAGCCCCTTCTTGATCGGGTGAATACGCCCGCGTTCAAGCGAGGCGCGGCAACCCCGCCATTAGTTCCGGCGTGCCGCGACCAGCTTGTCGAGTTCCTTCCGGGAGATCTTCGAGTATCGCAGAATCTTCTCCGCGGACTCGCCCGCATCCAGCATCTCGGAGGCGACGGCGAGCGCCTTCTTCGCCTCGCCCATCTTCTTGCCTCTCTCCTGCGCTCTTTCCTCCATCACGCTCAACAACACGATCTTCCCCTCCTTCCTTCGCTGTTCTCTGAATTCATCGTACGCCTTCCGCAGTTCCGGACTCTTCGGATGCAGCAGTGCGTCCATGAAGCGGAAGAGCGCCGGCTTCTCGTCGTGTGTCCACCCCTTCGCGTCGAGTTTCTCGATCAGTCTCGTCAGGTAATCAAGTTTGAGCGTTTCGCTCCGGTCGCTCTCAAGCGCGCACTTCCCTGCGTAGAGCGCCCAATCAAACGGGTTGTTGCTGCTCTCAAGCTCGTCTGCGTCCAGCTCCCACAACTTCAGCGACGGATACTCGTACGAAACCCGGTTCCTGTAGCTCTCCCGCAGGTACATCTCCTCTTCATAGTCGAAACTCAACTCTTAGACAAATTGTTATTGTTTATACACGGCATCTCTCCGGTCGAACTCAAGAGCCAGGATCAGCACCCGGTCGTCGATGATCCGCACGATCAGCCTCCAATCGCCGATCCTGTAGCGCCACAATCCGCGTAAATCTCCTGCAAGCGGACGTCCAAACCTTCTGGGTTCCGTCGTCCCCTCAAGATGGGTACCGATGTACTTGTCCAAGAGTTCCCGAACAGGTCTGTCCAGTTTTTTTATCCGTCGCGAAAGAGCGCGGTCGATTTCTACCCGGTACCCTGTCATTCCAGTTCCCAGTCTTGGCGAGCCTCCCCGTAGGGAATAAAATCTCCCCGCTCGGCGACCTCAAGGTATCGCGTAAGGGCCGACCGGTCATACTCGTCCTCGATCCGGTCCAAAGCAGCCTGGCGGACGAACTGAGATACCGTTGTTCCTGTCATTTCCGCATACTGCCTGATGAGCCTGGTGTCTTCCTCGGACATCCGAAGCGTAATAGTCGTCATTTCACCACCTCCACGTGCTTTACATTGTAAATCGCATTCTCTTGTCGTCAAGGGGCTGGAGCTTGGATTTCCATGGTTGGTGGTTTTTCGTCAGGAATCGCGGTGAGAATGGCGGGAGTCTTCTTTTGATCAGTCGATGGAGACTGTAGGTTCATCAATCTCCTTCTTGAAAAAACGCCTTCCGCCCAAGGACTCGGGAAAACCTTTCGTTCTCGTCATATCGCATGATACAATTCAGTCACAAGAAACGATTTTTAGGGAATGACCAAGAGGGGGGAGATTTCTTTGAATTTAGCGACCAACGTAAAGCCGGTGGGATATCTGCAGGAGAATGCCGATGAGATTGTTCGTACTCTGAGCGAGCGAGGCGAACCGCTTATTATAACCCGCGACGGCGAGGCCAAAGCCGTAGTGCAGGATATTGCGGAATACGAGCGGACGCAGCAAACGCTGGCGCTTCTTAAAATTCTCTCTTTGGGCCGACGTCAGATCGAAGAAGGAAAGGTCCGCCCGGCGGAGGAGGTTTTTTCATCCCTTAGGAAAGGGCTCGAAGAGTGCCGATGACGTACGAGGTTTTGGTCACGGACGATGCTTCTCGCGACCTTGCGGAAACTTGCGGATTTATTGCACAGCACGACGATGCAGAAAAAGCTAAATACGTGCTTGCGCAAATCGAAAACGCTTTCGGCCGACTCGCCGCATTTCCGTTTCGAGGCGTCACCCCGTCTGAGCTGGCGGAGATAGGGGTGGTCGATTATCGTGAAGTTTTTTTCAAACCGTATCGGATTTTCTATACGGTAATCGAAAAAAGAGTCTATGTTGTCGCGATCATTGATGGACGCCGTGATCTCCGGTCGTTTCTGTTCAGCCGTATCCTGAAGAATCCTTCGTTGTAGTCTCCCTTTCCTCTTGTGTGCGAATTCCCTGCGGCGAGAGAGTCGCAAGGAAGCGCCAGGCTCCCCGCAAAGAGAAGTGGCGAATTTCCCCTACATCTTCTCTCAAAGCGAGATCAGGCGATCCGTCCGGTCCGCTATGGAGCACTCCTGGATCTCGTCGAAAGCGATGAGGGTGTCTTCCGGGTCGATCTTCTGCGCGCCCGCCATCGCCAAGTTTTGAAGGATGCGCCGAACATCCTTGGTGGTCTCGAAAAACTGCCTGTACTCCGCATGCTCCTCGAAGTTGAAATACGCGACATTCCGGTAGCATGTCCTGCCGAACTCTTTGAGAGCCCATGTTTTACCGACCTGCCGCACCCCGTTGAGAATCAGCGGCTTGCGGTTTCCGGATTCCTTCCAACGCTTGAGTTGAACGAGGATTCTGCGTTCCATGACGTCGCCCCCTTCGGTGGGTTTTCAAAACATGGTAGCGTGAGAGGGTACAATGTCAACGTGTGTCGCGTGAAAATTGATATATCCGTGATATAAATCACAGTTTCCTTAGAAATTTGCGGTTGTGTAGTGTGCAAAGCTTATATTTTGGGTTCGGCAATCTTATGCTTTGCTCCGTCCTCCAACGGGACGACCTTCAGCGTCTTCCCCAGTGAAGCCAGCAGCTTGAGAAGCGTCGAGACTCGCGGATCGGTCGTTCCACGCTCGACGCGCGAAATCACTGGCTGAGCTACCCCGCTCGCGGACTCCAGTTCACGCTGGCTTATCCCGCGATCCTCTCGCGCTTTGACCATCTCGCTGATTATCTCGACTCTCAGGTCAAGTTCCCGCCGTTCCTCGGCGGTGAAAAGACGTTCCTTAAAGCTCGCCCAACTTTCGCCCGCCGGGGGAAAGTCAACGGAATTTTTCTTCATCTTGCGGCGCTCCTTTCCAAAAAGTCTCTCATGTTTCGCTCGGCTTGCTCTATCTCTTTGCGGGGTGTTTTCTGCGATTTCTTTGTAAAATGATGCAGAAGGACAAACGAGTGTCCGTCCCAGCAAAAGAAGAAAACTCGATCCGAGGAAGGACGCAACTCCCATAGACTTTCTTTGATATGCTTTACATACGGCATACCCGAACAGGTTCCCAAAGAAGATAGAACCCCAAGATACTCGTAAATTTTCTTCAGTTTCGTTCGATGATCCTTGTTCTTCTCTCCGTTTGAGTGAAGCGTTTCAAGATACTCCTTCACAGGTTCCCGGCCCCTGCGATCTCTATAGAAGACAATCGAAAACAAAAACTCTCCGCCTCCTTTCCGGAAATAAACGATAACTTAAAAGTATCAAAAGGTCAAGCTCAGCTGTTTTTTCTCCTCTTGGTTTTTCCCCCGGCCGTATTGAAGAAGGACGATCCCCACGGCGGAGTTTTTTCATCCCTCCGGAAAAGCCTCGAAGAGCGGTGAGCCTCGCATGCACGCGCCGACGCCCGCCCCTAATCTCCCCCCCGGCGACCGCCGATACCTAAAACAGCAGCACACACAACACCCGGAGGTGCAAACACACGTGCCTATGATGATCAATACCACGCGCTTCGGCCCGTTCACCGTCGAGGACGAAGACGTACTTCACTTTCCCAAAGGGATCCCCGGCTTCGAAGGGCATACGCGATGGGCGCTCGCGGGCGAGGACGACAACCCCGTCAAATGGATTCAGAGCCTTACCGACGGCGACGTCGCCCTTCCCGTCGTCACGCCGCATACATTCTTCCCCGAATACCGCATCCAGCTCGAGCGCGCCGACCTCGCCTTCCTCAAGTGCGAGACGCCCGACGCGCTCGCCATGCTCGTCGTCGTCGCCATACCCTCCGACAGGCCGTGGGACGCCTCGGCGAACCTGCGCGCCCCCATCGTCGTCAACACCGCACTCCGGGTCGCGCGCCAGATCATACTGGACGACGAGGATCTGTCGCTGCAGACGCCCATACTGCCCCCCGAACTGCGCGAAAAGATGATGCGCACCGCGCCCGCCGCCTCCCCCGAAGCAGCGGAAGGGAGCGACTGACCGTGCTCGCCCTCTCGCGGAAGAAGGGGGAGTCCGTCTTCATCGGCGACGACATCGAAGTCGTCGTCGTCGACGTCAAGGGCGACCAGGTCCGGCTGGGCATCAACGCCCCCCGCGACCTGGTCATCCTCCGCAGCGAACTGGTCGAGGCCATCCGCAACGCCAACCTCGCCGCCGCGAAGGCCGGCGCCTTCCCGGCCGACATACTCAAGAAGGGAGGAACCGCCCGATGAGCCCGTCGAAGAAAAAGCAGCAGAGCAACCAGACGCTTGAACGCAACCTGAAGGCGCTGGAACAGAAACAGCCGCTTCTGGTCCAGCGCATCCGCGAGTTTATGCGGACCCAGATGAAGTCCGGCGCGAAGTTTTCGCTCCAGATGGAAGAAACCCCTCGCGGCACGTGGTGGAAGGGGTTTTACGACGAGCCCTTCTTCGAGTCCAACGCGGCGCTGAACGCGATCCCCGAGGGGACGAAGCCCGTCCTTGTGGTCGCGGGCATCGGCACGCCGCGCTACCTTACGGGACTGCTCAACAGAATTAAGCGTAGACAGTTCGTCATCCTGCTGGAACCGAGCATAAAACTCTTCCTCTTTCTCCTTGAGAGTTCCAGTATTTTCGACCACAAGGCGCCCTTCGAAGTTCTTCCGCTGCTCGCCGGAGACGACGCGCTCCTGAACGAGATGCAGCAGGCCGCTTTCGGCCACCGCGGCCACTTCGTGGGAGGGATCTTCGATGTGCACTCTCACCCGGGCGAGATGGAAGTCGCCTCCGAGGCCTTCCGGGAAACGCTCAAACAGTATGTCGGACGGATCAACTTCCAGATGCAGCGCCTCGGCGACTCCGCGGAGGACACGCTCCTCGGCTTTCGGCAGATGGCGCTGGCGACGCCGTGGATCCTCTTCCGCGAGCGTCTTGCTCCGCTCAAAGGAAAGTTCAAAGGGTTCAGCGGCGTCGTCCTCTCCGCCGGGCCGTCGCTCGACAAGAATCTTCACCTCCTGAAAGGGCTTGAAGACCGACTCGTCCTCGTCTGCGCCGACACGCTCCTCGGCAAGATGGCCGCTCAAGGGATACGCCCGCACTTCGTCTGTGCCCTCGAGCGCGGCGCCGCAACCTACGAAAAGTACTTCCGCCCTTACTACGATACAAACGAGCCGAGTCTGAAGGACATCGTACTCGTCGTGCAGTCGGTCTGCTTCCCGCAGATCGCCGGACGCTGGCCGGGGCGCCTCTGCGTGGTGGGAAAAGAGAGCATAAACCTGGACCGGGAGGTCATCGCCGGAGCGCTCGGCGGCGATGTTCTCCCCTCGGGATCGTCCGTTGCGCACATGGGGATGGGGCTGCTGGCCTACCTCGGAGTCGACCGGATCGCCCTCGTCGGGCAGGACCTTGCCTTTGGAGAGGACGGAAGGACGCATACGAACCAGACTGCCTGGGACGCCTCCGGAGGGGATGAACTCAAAGAGCAGCGGATTTCCGTCCCTGCGGCGCTGGGAGGTACGGTCCAGACGACCCGCGTCTGGAAGTTTTTCATCGATACCTTCGAAGAGATGATCCCGAAGATGCCCTGCGCAGTGTGGGACTGCACGGAGGGGGGAGCGCTCATCCGGGGAACGGAAATACGGCCTCTGGCGGACTATCTTCGAGGAGTCGGCTCGTCCGCGTCGAGCAGCTTCGCCATTGTTGACGAGGAACTTGGGGCCGACTGGACGGACGACCGTTCATCGTTGGTTCTTGATCGCCTTGCCGCGCTCCGCGGCACGTTCCAAAAATCGGCGGAGCAGATTGCTGAAGGACGCCGTTCGCTCGATGCCATAGGCGGCCTTCCGCACGAGCGCGAAATACTGCGCGGCCCCGTCAACCAACTCTACGACCTTTTGCAGAGAATCGTTGAGGAGAACGCCATGCTGGCTTACATCGGCCAGAGCTACCTTTCCATCCTCCTTGGCGACGAAGCCCGGCTCAATCTCGCCGACGAAGAGGAGTTCGCCCTCTGGCGAAGGTCGCATGAAGAGTACTTCGAGGCGCAGGAGCGGGCGCTCCTTGTTTTCGGCGACTGGCTTGAGTTCATGACAACCTCCGCGATATCCGCCCCGGTTTTTCAAGAACTGGAGATAATGTTTCCAGCCAATGAGGAGCGGATACGCCCCCCTCTCGAAGGGTTCCTCGCCCGCAGCCAGGAGAGACCTCTCGAACTGAACGAGATCGTTGTTGCCGATCTGCTCCATTCCCGCGTCGACCCAGTGTCCGCCCGATGGGAACCGACGTTCCTCTGGGCGATGGCCCGACACCTCCACGGCGAGGGGCGTTTTTTGGAGGCGTCGAATCACTTTCAGGCGTCCATCGAGGCTTTCGAAGGGCGCAACATATCCGTCGACTTCGCGGCCGCGCTTTTAAAAGAACGTGCGCGGGCACTCATGGGAAGAGACCTTTGCTGGACGGGGAACGCGCTGGAAGCGCTCACCAGTCTTGCCAACGCGTACGGCTATACCCCGGAGGACGAGGAGATTCCGCTGCTGCTTCAGGAGCTTCTTCGTCGCCGCAGAGAGGATCTGGAGGACCTTCTGATACGCGAGCAGGGGGAGGGAAACCGGAAGTACCTGCACGCGCTGATCGAGGGGCTCGGCAAGGAGCTTGCGGCGCTTGAAAAGGGCGGCGAGGAGCGCGCGGACGTCGTTCGCCGATATCTTGTAGACATACTCCGGGAGAAAAGGCCTGTCGCCGAACTCCCGGTTACTAAAGATTTGGCTCCTGAATACCGACAAGAAGTGTAGCATGGAAAAAAAGATTGTTGATGAAGGGGGGGCGTCGAAAAACTGATCACGTCTCGCGGAAAGCGCCAAAGAGGGCGAATTAAATCGCTGAAATATAATAATCAAATCCCCACGGACGGGGAGAGAACATCCACAGGGAGGTAAAATACAATGAGAGTATACCATAATATTCCCGCGCTGCAGGCGTACAACGCCGTCAACAGCACGACCAACGCGCTTCAGAAGTCCATAGCCAAGCTTTCTTCCGGTTTGCGCATCAACAGCGCCGCCGACGACGCGGCGGGGCTGGCCATCAGCGAGAAGATGCGCGCCCAGGTCCGCGGCCTCGACCAGGCCGTCGGCAACTCGCAGGACGGCATCAACATGATCCAGACCGCGGAAGGAGCGCTCAGCGAGACGCACTCCATTTTGCAGCGCATGCGCGAGCTTTCCGTGCAGGCGGCCAACGACACCCTCACCGCCAACGACCGCTCGTACATCCAGCTCGAGATCGACCAGCTCACCGAGGAGATCGACCGCATCGCCAACACCACTCAGTTCAACAAGAAGAAACTGCTGAACGGCGACGCCGCCGTGCTGTGGTCGACCGACGAACTCAAGACCGAAGTCAGCGTCCGGGGCGGTCTCCGCACCATCGACCAGTTCGGCCAGAAGTCGGCCGCCGAGGGCAACTTCAAGATCACCATCGACGCCGTCGCCGGCAAGGGGCAGATTCAGAAGACCGACATCTTCAAGGTAAAACACGCCGTGCAGGAATCGCTGAAGGAGTCGACGGTCGGGTTTGCTAATTTTGAAGGAGTTTTTGCTGGTACTCCCGTTCAGAGCAGCACGATAACAATTGATATCGACGGAACGAGCTACACGCTGAAATTTACTGCTGATGTAACTTCTGTTGCTTCTGCTGTGTCTTCGCTTCAGTCAATGATTAATGCTCAGGCGGGGCTTTCGGATCTGGTGGAATACTCTACAGCCGGTGCTGGCGCGTTTGTAATTGTTGCAAAGAAGCCAGGCACTTCGTTTGAAATTGGCTGGAATGTCACTGGTGGTACCCTTGCTGGTTCGGGTATTACAAGTCCGGTTGCTTCTCTTGGTATGACCGCTGTCAAACCCGAGGATGATAATGTTCGGTCTATCTCCATGAACGCCGCCAACCTTATGGTCGGCGATTACAAGATAGAGACTTTGTCCGCCGTAACTGGGGTGGATGACGCCTCAGTTTCCGCTTTTACTTTCGAACAGAATGATCCCGCCGCCTTTGTTACTGCTACTCTCGCTGTTAATGCTGACTCCGCTTTCAACATGTCTATTGTTTTTGAAGTGGCGTCAAAGGATTCCGCAACCGATACAGTTTCTTTTAACTATAAGTATGTCCAGATGGGGCAAGACGGAGTTACCGAAATAGGCAGCGGAACGGTAATGCAGACGATGACCGGCGGCAATACATTAGACGGTATCTACGGTGGCGTGACGTTGACGTTTGATATCGACGATAATTTTACGGCCTTTACCGTCGGTGACAAAGCAGTTCTCAACGTGGTAGCATCCGCTGGAGCAACGGATCAAAAAATAATTGTCAACCGTACCAATGATAGCGCTTCTGCTACACCCATGACTTATGTGTTCGATCAACATGAACTTGATAATAAAACGGTTGATTTTTCCTTCTTTCAGCTCAACACACTTTCGACAAGCAGCGACTTTGGTGAGGTGAAGTCGAGCACGATAACGCTCGAATTCGGAGTGCTGGAGAGTGCGAACAGCCTTGGTGGAGTGTATACGGGCGCTGGGTATATTTCTCCCACCGGCCGCGATTTTGCCGCCTCCTTTACCATCCAGAAGGCTGGCATCGGCGAGATCGCCGCAGGCGACACGCGCATCTACGACATCGACAAGTTCTGGGATTCCAACGGAAACTTCATGGTCGAGGATCCCCAGACCATCACCATCGTCCAGGGCGACGGCAAGAAGACGTCCATCACTCTGTACAAGGACGACACGATGGACAGTATCGCCGCCAAGATCAACAACGCCATCCGCGACGGGCTCGGCCAGGGAACGCTGGACGGGCTTGAAAGGGCCGAGACCTTCGCGAACTACATCACGGAGGACGAGGCGAAAGCCAACGAGGACACTCCGTGGGCCGTGGCCGGCACCATGGTCATCAGCAGCGCCATCAACGGCAGGGACGGCGAGCTGACCTTCATCGGCGACGAGGAGCTGATCAACGCCCTCAGCCTCAACGTCATCCAGAAGAGCCAGGAGAACAAGTTCACCGTCACCGTGACCGACGCGCACGATCCCACCAAGGTGGTCGCGCAGAACGTGCAGATAACCGGCAATCACCTGGTCGGCGTGGTGCACGAGAACATCGACGTCAAGTTCGACACGATGGCCGACGTGGTAACCACGTGGAATAAAACTACGGCGCAGTGGGACTGGAAGGGCGCCGACGGCAGCTACCAGACGATCGTCCACCTTGCGGACAACACCACGGTCTTCCAGATCGGCGCCAACGAGAAGGAAGACATGGGCATCAACATCGGCGACATGGGTTCCAAGGCGCTCGGCGTGAGCAACATTCTTGTGACCGACCGCGAAAACGCCGCGCGTTCGATCACGGTGATCGACGGTGCGATCGACAGAGTATCCAAGCAGCGGGCCAACCTCGGCGCTTACCAGAACAGGTTGGAGCACACCATCAACAACCTGACCACGGCGAGCACGAACCTGACCGCGGCCGAAAGCCGTATCCGCGACGTGGATATGGCGAAGGAAATGATGAACTTCACGCGGCTGAACATCCTGATGCAGGCGGGTAACTCGATGCTTGCGCAGGCCAACCAGCTTCCGCAGAACGTGCTGCAGCTCCTCCGGTAATTTCTCTTGATGTATGAATGAAAGAGGGGGGGCTTCCCCCCTCTTTCGCTAAAGAGAGAAGGAGGTGCACGAAGATGGAAGTTCTCCGCGCGGCGGTTCAGCCGAATCCTCTGGAGAAGGCTATGGAGGCTCTTTCGTCGACGGGCGTCGTTGATGTTTCCGAACGGAAGCAAACTGCGCCCCGGGTGAAGGAGTCGTTGAAGGAAGAGAACGTGAAACAAGCCGTCGATCAGGCGAACGATCTGGCGGCGATGTTCGACAGAAGTTTGAAGTTCGAGTATCGCAAGGAAGCCGACATCTACCAGGTTTCCGTGATCGACACGGCGAAGGACGAGGTCGTGCGCAAGATTCCGCCCGACGAGGTCGTGCGCTTCATGGAAAACATCAAAGAGCTCTTCGGCGCGATGCTCGACGTGCATGCGTAACGTGCATGCGTAACGTATCGAAAAAAACTGTTCAAGGGGCGCTTCCTTTTTGGGCGCCCCTTTATTATTTCGTTCGAAGGGACGATACAACTAGAGAGTGAAGAGTTTGTGTGTTGAACGGGGGAGTGTAGATGAAAATTATGGTGACCGGCGCGGGCGGCTTCATCGCCTCGCACCTCGTCGAAGAACTGGTCCATAAAGGTCACGAAGTCCGCGCCTTCGTCCGCTACAACTCGCGCAATCTCTGGGGGTGGCTTGAGAACTCCCCTTGCAGGGACTCGGTCGAAATCGTCTCCGGCGACGTCCGCGACTACGATCTCGTCAAGTCCGCCGTTGCTGGATGCGATACCGTTTTCCACCTCGCCGCGCTCATCGGCATTCCGTACTCCTACGTCTCGCCGCTGGCGTACGTCCGCACCAACGTCGAAGGAACGTACAATATCCTTCAGGCAGCGCGGGAGTGCGGCGTCCAGCGCGTCGTCCACACATCCACCAGCGAGATCTACGGCACGGCGCAATACGTTCCCATCGACGAGGCGCACCCGGTCAACCCGCAGTCCCCCTACGCTGCCAGTAAAGCGTCCGCGGACTTCCTCGCGCTCTCCTACCACCGCTCCTTCGGCCTACCCGTCACGGTGGTGCGCCCGTTCAACACCTATGGCCCCCGTCAGTCGGCGCGCGCCATCATCCCCACGGTCATCTCGCAGATACACGACGGGAAGGAGACTCTTTCGCTCGGGAACCTCACGCCAACCCGCGACCTCACCTTCGTCTCGGACACCGTCTCCGGCTTCCTCGCAGCGGCTGCCTCGCCCCAAGCAGTGGGAGAGACGGTGAATCTGGGCACGGGGAGCGAGATCTCCATCGGCGATCTGGTCGCGAAGATAGCTCGTATCATGGGACGCGAGGTGAAGATCACTTCGGATGAACAGCGTGTCCGCCCGGCGAAGAGCGAGGTCGAGCGCCTGCTTTCGAACCCCGTTAAAATGCAGGCGCTCACAGGATGGAAAGCGGATGTGTCGCTCGACGAGGGACTGGCGCGCACAGTCGAGTGGATGAAAGAACGCAGGTCGCTCTACAAGAGCGGTATCTACAACGTATAGAATCGAAGGTGAACGCAATGCCCTTGCTGCTTGACGCGCCGAACCTCGGCGAGCGTGAAAAAGAAATGCTGCTCCAATGCGTCGACTCCACCTATGTCTCCACCGCCGGGCCGTTCGTGCCGGAGTTCGAGGAACGCTTCGCCCGGTATCTTGGAGCGCCGGCCGCAGTCGCCGTGCAGAGCGGCACGGCCGCGATCCACATTGCTCTCTTGGAGCTCGGCATAGGAGCGGGCGACGAGGTGATCGTCCCCGCGCTGAGCTTCGTCGCCTCGGTCAACCCCGTCCTGTACGCGGGAGCCTCCCCCGTGCTGGTCGATGTGGACGCCGACACGTGGACGCTCGACATCCAAAGGGTTCGCGAAGCTCTCACCCCCCGGACGAAGGCGATCATCCCCGTCCACATCTACGGCAACCCGTGCGACATGGACGCGCTGCTCGAAATCTGCGGGCAGCGCAACATCGCGATCATCGAGGACGCCACCGAGAGCCTCGGCGGCACGTGGCGCGGCAAGCCCACCGGCACGCTGGGGGAGTTCGGCTGCTTCAGCTTCAACGGAAACAAGCTCATAACCACCGGAGGGGGCGGCATGGTGACGACACGCGACGCCGAACGGGCGAAGCGCGTCAAGTTCCTCGTGAACCAGGCGCGGGACGCCTCGAAAGGTTACTACCACCCGGAACTGGGTTACAACTACCGGATGACCAATCTTGAAGCCTCCCTCGGCCTGGCCCAGATGGAGCGCATCGACGAATTTCTGCGAAAAAAACGGCTGTTCGCGCACGTTTACAAAGAAGCCCTGGACGGCCTTCCCGGCGTCGCCCTTCAGAAACAAACGCCGGGAGGCGAAAGTGCCTGGTGGCTCCCCTCCATCACAGTAGAACACATTCCCGTCCCCGAGCTTCAGGAAGCGCTCCGCGAACGCGGCGTCCCGACACGGCGCATCTTCTCGCCGCTGCATACCTACCCCTATCTGCTGCAGCACGCTCTCTTCGCCTGCCCGAACGCCGAGCGAATCTACGAACAGGGCCTCAACCTCCCCGCCTCGACCGCGAACGACGAGGAATCCGTGCGACGCGCCGCGGAGATCGTGCGGGATGTGCTGCTCGAAAAGGGTGGCCGAGCATGACTCGCAAGATCGCAGTCGTTACCGGCACCCGCGCCGAGTACGGGCTGCTGTACTGGCCGATGAAGGAGATTCAGGCCGAGCCGGAATTGCAGTTGCAGCTCATCGTCACGGGAGCGCACCTCTCGCATGAATTCGGCCTGACGTGGAAGGAGATCGAAGCCGACGGCTTCGCCATCGACGCGAAGGTGGAAATGCTGCTCTCCGGAGATTCCGCCGTCGGGGTGACCAAGTCGCTCGGCCTTGGAGTCATCGGATTCGCGGATGCGCTGGAACGGCTGAAGCCGGACGTGCTCGTCATCCTCGGCGACAGGTACGAGATGCTCGGTGTGGCAACTGCGGCATCTCTTGCGGGAATTCCCATAGCGCATATTCACGGCGGCGAGATCACCCTCGGGGCGTACGACGACGCCTTCCGGCACGCCATCACCAAGATGAGCTCGCTCCACTTCGTCGCGCACGAGACTTACCGTAGAAGGGTCGTGCAGATGGGAGAGTTGCCCGAATCGGTTCTCGTCGTTGGCCCCGCATGCGCCGACGCTTTGCTTCGTCTTCCCTTGCCGACGAATGACGAGCTGGAGCAGGAGCTGAATTTTACGTTCGGGAAACCGCTTCTGCTGGCTACGTACCATCCGGAAACGCGTTCTTCCCGATCGGCGGAATCTCAGATAACCGAAGTGCTTGCCGCTCTCGACATGTTCCCCTCCGCGACGCTGATCTTCACGGGCGCGAACGCCGATACCGACGGACGGATCATCAACGAGCGGGTACGGGACTTTTGCGAAGCCCGTCCCGACAAAAGGCTGTTCGTCCACTCTCTGGGAAGGAAACGCTACTGGGGCGTTCTCTCCCTCGCCGACGTTGTTGTGGGAAACTCGTCCAGCGGCATTGTCGAAGCGCCGCTCCTGGGGACTCCGGTGGTCAATATCGGCGCACGCCAGGAGGGGAGAATCCGGGATTCGCTGGTCATCGACTGTCCGTGCAGGTCCGATGCCATTCGGCACGCCGTCGAACACGCGCTCTCCCTTGAGCGCGGGAAGCGCCGCGATGATATCCCAAGCCCAGCCAAATTGATGGCGGCGTCGCTTCGCGACGCGCAGCTTGAAGTATCGAAACGGTTTTACGATATTCCATGGACGGAGTGAGCGAATGGAAATTTATATCTACCTGATAGGGGAGAACGCATGACCGACAACAGGAAGAGAAGTCTTGTTGATTCAAGGACGGATCGGCAGAACATACTCAACAACTCCTTTGCACTGCGGGAGATTGAAAAGGCCGCAGGCGTGACCGGCATTCCTTACGAGGGAAAAATTGTCTTGCTGAAGGAACAGGTCGCCTCCTTTCTTGAAATAGATGTCAGAACAGTGGAAAATTATCTTCAGCGTCATTCCGAAGAGCTTCATGCGAACGGCTATGCGGTTGTGAAAGGTAAAGCCTTGGTATCGCTAAAAAAGATCGTTTCGGAGCTTGATGTTCCCGAAATAGATTTCGGGAACATCAAGATGAGCCCTCAACTCGGAGTCTTCGACTTCCGAGCCTTTCTGAATCTCGCGATGCTTGTCGCCGAGAGTGATCGCGCAAAGGCGCTCCGTCGAATGACGCTCGATATCGTCATCGATACGATCAACTTCCGGGCCGGAGGGGGTACCAAGTACATAAACCAGCGGGACGAGGACTATCTCCATTCCGCTTTTCACGGCGAGCACTACAGAAAAGAATTCACCGACGCATTGAAAGATTGCGTAACCGGCGGAAACTTCAAGTACGCCAACTACACCAACAAGATCTATGTCAGCATTTTCAAGGAGAGAGCGCAGGAATACGCCAGAATTCTGCGACTGGCGGCGAAGGACAAGCTACGGGACACTATGTATTCCGAGGTTCTGGATCTCATCGCCTCCTACGAGTGCGGCTTCGCGGCGCTGCTTCGGGAGGAATCGAAAAATACGGGGCGGGCTCTGACCATTCAAGAGGTTGATACTCTTTTCAAGAGTTTTGAATCCCAACCCCACTGGAAACCTCTCGTCGAACAAGCCCGACGTAGAATGGCCAGCAGGGATATGGCCTTTCGCGATGCGCTTCATCTGCAACTGGAAGAGTACGTTGCCCCCTTGGGGAGCGACGAATTCGAAAGATTTCTCGGCGAGAAGAGCATGGAACTCGCCGAAAGAATCCGGGAGACCAGCGACGTCATGAAGCGCCTGAAGGAACGAACGTAGGATGCCCCGGACAATCTATCTCACCATAGACCGTGCGATTGAGACGTACAAAAAAACCATCGACATCAGCGGCGGCGGCGTCTGCGGATTCATCGCCGATGGAAGGGAACGACTCGAGGGTATTCTGGAGTTCATCAAGGACGATCAGTTTTACCCTACGATGGAAGCAAAGCTGATACATCTATTTTTCTCCGTCTGTAAGTTCCACATGCTTCAGGACGGGAATAAGCGTATGGCAATCGTCCTCTGCGCCCAGATGCTGCTGGAGAACGGCTATTTGTACTGCGCCGGAAACTTCATTCGTGAGATGGAGAATATCAGCGCGCACGTAGCGGCGGGGAAAATCGACAAGATGCTGCTGCTGGAGATCATCACCGACTTTATTTACGGCAACGAAGACGAGGATCTGAAGCTTCGGATTATCGACGCGATCCAGAACCAATAAGAGGAAAAGAGTTCGCCCATCATTCTCGAAATAATGCTTTCAGGCGGATACATTTTCGAGAATTACTCCGTCGTAAGACTCGCGCATCGTAATCGCACAAATTCATTTTTTGAGGGGAGGAGGCATTCAATGAGCGTCTACATCATCGCCGAGGCGGGCGTGAACCACAACGGGTCTTTGGACATGGCGCTGCACCTGGTGGACGCGGCCGCCGACGCAGGGGCCGACGCCGTCAAGTTCCAGACGTTTACTGCGGAACGCCTCGTTCGGAGGAACGCGCCCAAGGCCAAGTATCAGAAGCAGACCACCGGGACCGGAGAGAGCCAGTACGAGATGCTCAGCCGCCTCGAACTGCCACGCGCTGCCCATGAAACGCTGCTTGAACGATGCTCGGCGCGGGGGATCGACTTTCTCTCCACCCCCTTCGACGAGGAGAGCCTCGACTTCCTGACGGACGACCTGGGGCTCAAGACGATCAAACTCGGCTCGGGGGAGGTCACCAACGGACCGCTGCTCCTCCGCACCGCTCGCAAAGGCGTGGACGTCATCCTCTCCACCGGAATGAGCACGCTCGGCGAGGTGGAGACGGCGCT
>Ga0334889_1000631_pt1 | contig 53051 bp, 52 predicted proteins | sample GraSluR1_MG_2_FD_207222 | JGI IMG/M metagenome (GOLD analysis project Ga0334889, IMG submission 207222) | Sludge microbial communities from methane-producing bioreactor in Wageningen University, Netherlands - Granular Sludge_8_08-R1 | ecosystem: Engineered > Bioreactor > Anaerobic > Unclassified...
ACCTATATACTAGCATATCATTAGCATAACATCAAATGTTCGTAAATAAAAACGCGGTTCCCCGCGTTTTTAAAGGATTTATTTGGTTGTCCCTAGCTGATTTACTGCGCTAAGTGTAAAAGCCGGGTTATAGCATGGCGCCACAGGGGTGTCAACAGGAAAGCTGTGGCGGGGGCTTCCTTTGGCGGAAACGGCTTGAGGTCTTTATTCTGTTCAGGACACGTTCCCCCTGTTTAAATCTTACACTCACAATGTGTGGCCTGGCGCCAGTGTTTGTTCAGCCACAAGATCACCCTGGGATATTTCTATGAGCGGGGCTACGAATTGTTGACATTTACGGCGGGCAATTCACTTAAAAACTTTTCTTTCCCCGGTTGGGGTGAAGTTTTTATCAACCTGATTAATATACCAGGTTATTAAATACCTGGTTTTAGGCAACATAATAATCCCGGAACGAACGGGGCAGCCCGGAAGATTAAGAACCCGCCCCGGCGCCAGTTGCCACTGGCCTGGTCCCCTTTTCCATTTTCGCCTCCAGGTAAAGAATCAGCACCGGGCCGGTGATCACCAGTTTTACCCTGAGGCTGTAGCTTGTCCCTTCCACCTCGACAACCCTGCTGTCAACGATCTGGGGAATGAGAAGATGATTGAGTTTCTTTACCTCCTGGCCCTTTACCGGCCCCAGCCACTGCTGCACCTGCTTATCAATGGCCAGGGTTACAGCGTTTTCTTCCAGCCGGGTCAAGTTGTCCCCGGTAATGCTGATTTGTGTTTCAATGCTGGAAACCACTTCCTTTTCCCTTTCGCCCATGCTTTCCCTTAAATGCTCCAGCTCCTCCTGCATTTGTACCTGTTGCCGGAGAAGGAGTTCGTTTTCCTGGGCCAGCTGATCAATCTGACTGCCGATGTGAACATTTACGAACACGCCTCCCGCCAGCATACCTAGAATAAAAAACACCGCATAACGGATCCTTTTGCCATTCATTTTTCGCCTCCGGCCACGGCCAGGAGCATCAGATGCCCCAGATGGGTACCGGCCACAGCGCCGGCAATATAAAAGACCTGTTTAATAACAGCAGTCATTTCCCCCTTTAGAAGCCCGGACTCCAGGATTTCAATGGTAGAAAAGGTACCGCCCAGGGCCGCAACCACCGCCCAAATCCGGATCTCCCTGGCCAACCTGAGCATCGTTGCCAGAGGTGGTTCCCGGATCATTACAGCTGCCAGGGAACCGATCAGGGCGGCGCCCAGGATCACACCCATGGCCGTAAAAAAGATAATAACGAACTTTTTTTCAAAGGTCATCTCTATCCCTCCCCCCGCCGGAAATGCCTGGCTCATGCCAAACTTGCCGTTCTTGCCCCAAATAATGCGCCGCCCCTGGCCCGGCCGGAAAAACCGGCCGGCTTTTATTAATGCTGTCCTTTGATAAGGCGCGGCACCTTTTAGGGCTTGTATATTTTTATTAGCTGCCATAATAAATATTACCCGGGGGGAAGCGGCTCCCCGAAAAAAATCCGGGGCGGGGTCCCTTGGCCCCACCCCGGATCCTCTGCCCGGAATGCTATTTTCATACATAAAAGGTGCTTTATCCAGGTCCGCCTTACATGGTCAGCGTACCGTTTTCGGTTTCAATGAGTTTCAATACATTTTCTTCCCGTCCGTTCTCGGCGTTCACATAAATCAGATAGGTCTCCTCCCCCAGCCGGCCCTGAAACTCGTAAGTCAGCTTTTCCTCCGTTGCTCCCAGGGGTATCAGCGCCAGTTTTCCCCCTTTCACTTCCAGGCGGGGATTAATGACCGCCCTGGCCTGTTCCAGGGAAATCCTATGCCCCGGCAAATCCCGCTTCCGGTGTGACATCAGGTAACCGGTTGCCTCAGCACCGGTTACCTCCCCGTTATCCAGGGCCACCGTAACCTTAACCAGGTCCGGGTAGAGGGTGGCGCCCTCCTGAACCGGGGCGAAGTTAAAGGTGACGGCGTTTTCCCGCTGCATAAAATAGGTTGAACTCATCTCGCCAAAATCCCGTTCCTTTAAAAACCGGGCCGCCTTCTGCCGGGCCTCGTCAATGCTGATTGTCTGTCCGCCGGGAAGCCGCGGCTGGATCATCCAGATGACCCGGCCTCCCTGCCTGGTCACATCCAGCTGGGTTCTGGCACCGGCATCCCCCTCACCGGAGGATACCTCCACCCGGTAGGCCGGAATACGGCCGTTCGTTTCACCGGTTACAACTGCCCGGTAATTAAGATCCGGTTGTTTGTCCACAAAGGCAAGGGCCCTTTCCGCGGCCTGGTTCCGGTCTACTTCGGCCTGCCCGCTTAAAACTTTTGGTTCTGCTTTTTCCAGGTGCTCCGAAAAGGGTCCGTCGTAAATCAAGGTGGGGTAATCCTGCATCCGCTGGTCCAGGGCCTGCAGGTCGCTGCGGGTGGCGCCGCCGGTGGTCTCCTGCAGGTTTTTGCGGACCTGCCGCACCAGCTCGCTGAAATAAAAATTATTCTGGGCTACCTTGTAGCTCATTCCCTGAAGTTCCTGGTTAAGGCCCAGGGACTGATGGTAAAGGTTATTAAGACTGTCCCACTGATCTGTATCGATTGCCTCTCCGCGGCTGATCTGTCTGGCCAGGCTGTCAGCGTAATCCCCCACCTGGGTCAGGAATTTGGAAGTCTGGTTCGCCAGGGCCTCGCCCAGGGGCAGCTGACTCAGGTTTGACTGGGCGAAGGCAGCCTGCTGACGGAGGTCCATAAGGAGCGAAAGATCCAGGCGCGGGTCGGCAACCACCATGCTCTTGGAAAGGAGCACTTCCAGGTTCCGGACCTCGTCAGTGAGATCAAAAAAAGCCCGTTGGTACTTGTTGTCCAGAAACACCCGGGTATTGTGATTGGCCAAACGCTGGGTGTTGCCCCAGAAGGCCACCGCCCCAATGGCCAGGATTCCCAGGATCGCGGGGACAAACCATCTTTTCACAAGCAATCCTCCTTTAACGTGCAAAGACATGATTCCCTATGGTCGTAACAATGCTCCTGGACCACACCCAGGGGTTGACCGGCTTGGCCGGGTTCCAGAAAAAAAGCGCGCCGCCTGTGGGGTCATAACCGCCCAGGGCCATTTCCGCAGCCCGGATGGAATCCTGGGTGAGGGGCCGGTAAGCCTGCCCGTTGCTGATCGATTCAAAGGCGTAGTCCTGGTAAATAACGCCGCTTAAGGAACGCGGAAAATCAGCGCTTTTGGTCCGGTTGGCAATAACCGCCCCCACCGCCACCTTTCCCGTGAAAGGCTCGTCCGCTGCCTCCCCTTCAATCACCCGGGCCAGCAGGGTCAACTCGTCCCTTCCCGTGGTTAACCCCCTGGAAACAGCAGGGGCAACCTCCGGGACGCTTAAACCCATTGCTGCCAGTGTTTCCGGGCCCGCTGCACCGCTCGGGCTAATCCCGTTGTTTTGCTGAAACTTTTGCACGGCGCGGTAGGTCTCGGCCCCGTAGCTCCCGTCCTGGGGTCCGTTGTAATACCCCCATTGGCTGAGTCTCTGCTGCAGACGCAAAACATCATCGCCGCTCCTCCCCCAGTAAAGTGAAGGGCCCTGGGCCACCGCCTGCCGCCATTCCAGGGAAACCCCGGCAACGAAAAGGGCCAACAGGCAGGCTAAACAAAAGACCAGCCTATTTAAAGAAAATCCCCTTGCTTTAATCATGATCACCTCCTGGCAATTTATATATATTTTTTCTTCTACTCCACTTTTTATGTAACAAAATTTAAAAACAAAAACCCGCCCCCTTTTGAGGACGGGTCCGTGCCGGTAAATTGACCGCTTTTTTAAGTTTTAATTTTCCTCCGCCAAAAAACCGGCCCCCCGGGGAAAGTAGCCTCTCCCGGCGGTTTAAACACATCCGGTGGGCTTGGGCAAACCGGCAATTCTACAGGCGCCTTTGGCCGGGCCCGTGGGGAATAACTCATAAATCCGTTTCAGGCTGAAGCCGGTGTCTTTACAGAGCGCACGGATCATCGGGGCAATTTGATTCTCGGCGTAATACTGGTGCAGATAGTTAATCACTTTCCAGTGTTCCCCGGTTAAATCGGAAATCCCCTCCTTCGCCGCAAAAACGCGGGCAACCTCTTCAGTCCACTCTTCGGGTTCGATTATGAACCCGTCCTCATCAAGTTCAATTTCCTGGCCATTGACATGCAGATAATTCACTTTGTGCACACCTCCATCAGGCAACTTTATATCTAAACGCATCCCGGAGGATATTTGCTGTGAAGAACAAGAACCCGGGGGATCTTTTAAACCCCTGCGTTAAAAAATAATATCACTTCCGGTCTTACCAGTCAACGTGTCCCACGCTGTCCTTCACTATTTGCCGCTCATCAAATTCTCAGTATGTTTCCGGCCTGTTGTATTCAATTTCAGTAATCTCAAACTGGTACCAGAGAAAATCCCCCGTATCCAGTCTCCAGACAACTTCCCCCCTGGAAGGTACCCGAACGCCGTTGAATTCCCGCTGCTCCTTAATCAGCACTGTCCAGGATTTCAGCAGATATTGGCCGTTGAACTCCCCGTACCTGTCCGCGGTAAAGCTGACAACCTCTCCCTTCCCGTTAAAGGTAAACACCCCCGCAGCGCTGATCCCCCCGTAGTCCATGGTAACCCTGGCTGAATTTGCTCCGGCTTCCTCCCACTTCAGGTAAGGGCTCAGGGCGGCAGACGGGAACCAGACTGTCTCAGCCAGATACCGCAGCAGTGTGCCCTGGTCGACTTCCTTCCCCCTGGCATCCGCAACTTTGAGCAACGAAAAAAGTTTTATAAGCATGTGTCCCCGGCCATTACTGTACATATCCCTGCCCGCAAAGAAGATCAAGGGCGCCATTTTTACCCTGGCCTTCCAGATGAAACCCGGTTTAGCCACTGTAAAATATTGTTCCACCCGGGCAGGCATCCAGGTCCCGTCCTCTTTCAGCCTCAGCCGGGCATTTTGCTTTAAACGGACGGTGTGGGTTCCTGCCCGGCCAGTCACCCCGGATTGGATCAGCCATTTTTGCACAACCGGCGGCAGGTTATTTAAACCGTCTGCCCGGATTATTCCATTCTCCCTTGAAATCTTGCCCTTATCCAAAGCTGCGGCATTGGCATGAAAGAGCTCTTCAACTTCCTTTTTCACACTTTGATTGAAGCGGAAACCGGCAAAAAAGGAAACCACCGGAAAAAGAATTATAACTGCCCCCAGAATAATAAAGACTGCCAGCGTTGCTTTAGGCATATCAGCAACTCCTTGCCGGCCTCCCCGGCTGTTTTCAACTATTATTCCTTCTGCTTCTGTTTTTATCTTACTTGTGGTATGGCTCATCCCTCATAATCTTAAACCAGCGGTAAATCTGTTCCAGCAAGATCAGACGCATAAGTTGATGCGGAAAGGTGAATTGGGAAAAGGTTAGCCTCAGGTCAGCACGACGAAGAATATCCGGGGATAATCCCAGAGAACCCCCGATGACAAAGGTAACGTCCGCCCTGCTTTCCAGGGCAAGCCCCTTGAGAAAACCGGCCATCTGCCCGGAGGAAAAACCTCGCCCTTTTAAGTCCAGGGCAACCAGGAAGGTGCCCGGGCGGATCCTTTTGGCCAGGCGCTCCCCCTCCCTTTCCTTGATTTTTTCCCGGCCGGAGGGCGTAAGGTTTTCCCCGGCGCTTTCATCGTCCACCTCCACTACCTTAACCCTGGCATAGGGAGTAAGTCTTTTCAGATATTCAGCCGTTCCTTCCGCCAGGTACCTTTCCTTAAGGCGGCCCACAGCCAGCACTGTTATCCGGAACATTTCCCACCCCCATAGAAAAAGCGTGTTCCCACGCTTATTTTCTCCAGATGGACGCTCCCAAAGACTTCAATTTATCTTCCAACCTGTGGTAACCCCTGTCTATGTATATGGCGTTGCAGATTTCTGTTTCTCCCATGGCCATCAAGCCGGCCACGATGAGGGCGGCTCCGGCGCGCAGGTCGGTGGCCTTGACCTGGGTACCCTGTAAGGCAGATACGCCCTCAATTACCGCCAGCCGTCCCTCAACTTTTATCCTGGCGCCCATTCGCTTCAGTTCGTCGGCAACCATAAACCTGTTTTCAAAAATATTTTCCACGATCATGCTGGTGCCCGGCACCACCGCGAGCATAGCCATCAACTGGGACTGCATATCGGTGGGAAAGCCGGGATAAGGCATGGTTTTGATGTCAATGGAGCGCAGGGGCTTATCGGCCCGCACCCTTAAGGTATCCTCTTCCTCCAGCACCTCCACATCAGCCTCACGCAACTTGGCGCTCAACGGCTGCAAGTGAATGGGGATCAGGTTTTCCAGGGTTACATCCCCCCCGGTGGCCGCTGCAGCCACCATAAAGGTGCCTGCCTCGATCCGGTCGGGTATGATTGGATAGCGCACACCCCCGTCAAGCAAGGGAGCGCCGTCGATTTTTATTACGTCGGTGCCGGCGCCCCGGACTTTGGCGCCCAGGGTATTCAGGAAATTTGCCAGGTCGACAATCTCCGGCTCCTTGGCCGCGTTCTCAATGAGCGTCTGGCCTTCGGCCAGGCAAGCCGCCATCATGATATTTTCGGTTGCACCCACACTGGGAAAGTCCAGGTAGATTCTGGCTCCTTTCAGGCGGCCCCGGACCCTGCCGTTAATGCAGCCGTGCTCCAGGGACAGCTCCGCCCCAAGTCCGGCCAGCCCCTTAAAGTGCAAATCCATGGGCCGGACCCCAATGTTGCAACCGCCGGGCAGGGCTACCCGGACCCGTCCGAACCGGGCCAGCATCGGCCCCAAAAGCAGGTTGGAAGCCCGCAGCTGTTTAACCAGCTGGTAAGGAGCCCCGGTATTCGCTTCTTCGGGGGGCTTAATCCTCAGGGTTTCGGAATCTTCCCACTTTACTGTGGCCCCGAGGTTGTTGATGATCCCGATCATTATCCGCACGTCCCTGATCTTCGGAACGTTTTCCAGCACGACCTCGTTCCTGGAAAGAAACGTGGCGCACAAGACAGCCAGGGAGGCGTTCTTGGCGCCGCTGATTCTTATCCTGCCGCGGAGGGGTTTACCCCCCGCGATAACAATCTTGTCCATTAATGTCCTCCTAAAAGACTAGTGGCGGCAAAAATTTAAACCCATAAAAACTATTCGTGTTAAATGTTTTTATTCCTGCCCGCCAATCAGGATTATAAAGCACCGGAGGATTTCTTTTTTGGCCCGGACAACTTGTGCCCGGTTAAGGCCCTGCTTACAGGGAAGAAAAGCTGGTTTTCTTCCCTTTGTCTGTTTGCAATACCCATGTTTGCCAGTTCGCCTCGAACTGATCTTCTTCCAGATTCAGCACCTTCCCGGCGGCCCGGCCGAAACTATAACCATGACTCAGTTCTTTAATCAAAAGCCCCAGGGCATCCTCCCCGTAATGGCTGACAATATACTGCACTGCGGCAAGGGATTGGTTGTAGGCGCGGGTCTGATCGGGCAAATTATCGAAATCCCGGTTCAATTCCCGCATGGTATAAAAGGGCGGTTGCAGTGACTGCGACGGCTCGCCCAGGGTGAAACCCGTCAACTTATACTCCTCGTACTGGGCCACACCCTCGGTAAACCAGCGGGGATAGTTGCCTCCCGTAAGATAATCCACCATCAAGTGGGTCAGCTCGTGGGCCATCGGCCCGGAAGATATAAAGACTTCCCTGACCCGGTCCGCCTCTGATTCTGTTACCCAGGCCCCGGGTGAAAGCACCCGGATAACCCCGGCCCAGTAAACACCCATGGCGCTCTCACTGGCTTCCCAGCCAAAACTCTGATTGAGCTCTTCTTTTGTAGCATAGAGGATAATGGGTATCCTGCCCCGGGGTTTACAGCCGAAATCTTCCGTAACAGGCTCGTAAAACCTTTCCGCCGTTTCCAGGACCAACTCCGCCTCAGCCCGGTCTTCCGGCCTGTACTTGACAAAAAAATGCTCGGAGGTGAGTTTGGACATGTGCCGGGAACCAACTACCGCATGGATCTTGACCATTTCCCGGATGGCTCCGTAGCCGTAGAATCTTATGCCGGCGGGAATGCTCCACAGGATGGGCAAAAGCAGCACAAAAATCGCCGTTATAATTTTGGCCAGACGTTTACTGTTGAAATTTGGAGCAGGGCCGGAAACATTTTTAATGTTGTTTGGCGCCCCGGTTTGCATAAATTACCTCCCGCCGGTTAATCAATCAGTCTAATTATAAGACGGGAGGCAAGCCCTTTCCTAGCGGAAAATACTTCATAAAAAGACCCGGGAACGGGGCAGCGGATTCCCGCCGCCTGGCTCCCGGGTCTTTTAACTGCAGGCAACAATCTGTTACTGCCCAGCGGCCACCTTCCATTCTTCAATGGCCTGCCTGGCCTTTTCAACGTCCATTCCTTCCCCGGCCAGGGAAATGAACTTTTCCATCTCTGCAATGGCCGCAGGGTAATCCTGCTTGCCTGTACCCAGGACAATGCTGTACAGGTAGTGAGCGCCCTTATTGCCGGGATCCCTTTGGATTATTTCCTGCAAATGCGCTATGGCCGGGTCATACTGGCTGCCGTAATAATAAAGGGTAGCCAGATTAATCCGGGCTTCCGTTTCAGCCGGGTCAAGGACCAGGACCTGTTCGTAAGTTGTTATGGCCTCCTCGTGCCGGCCTGTATAAATATAAGTTTCAGCCAGTTCCAGCAAAAGATTCTTATCCCCGGGATTTGCCCGGGCCCTTTCTTCCAGGCCGGCAAGCTGCTCCTGAAGTGTCCGGGATGCGGCATCATCCCCGGGAACCCCGCCGTTGCCCGGCTGCTTTTGGAACATACCGGCTATTGGAATAACCAGACCGATGGCAATCAGGATAGTAACTGTAATAAAAAGAACCCTGCGCAACTTATTTTTATGGACGGACTTGCGAATAAACAAACCTATCACCTCAAGGATATTATAGCACCGCCAGACCGGTTGGCAAGCATTTTTACATGGAAAGACGGGCCTGGCAATTTCTGTAAAATCTTTTTAAAAAAGCCGCCCGGGCAGCACCCCGGCGGCACAAACAAACCTGAATTCCAGCCGCTTAACGAGCTTTGCGACCATTCATTTAAGGCAAATAGTTAGCCGGATTGCGCGGGGACCCCCCGATCAGGACTTCAAAGTGAAGGTGCGGTCCGTCGGCGCGCCCCGTGGCGCCTACCTGTCCGATTTTTTCACCACGCTCTACCTTTTTTCCGTTTTTAACATCTATTGACGAGAGATGGGCGTAGCGAGTTACCAGACCCGACCCGTGGGATATATCCACGGTATTGCCGTAGCCCCCCTGCCAGCCGGTAAAAATAACAGTCCCCCCGGCGGCGGATTTAACCGTACTGCCGTAGCCGGCGCCGATATCCACACCCTCATGCATCCGCCCGCCGCGCATGCCGAAGGGGGAAATAATTCCGCCGGAGCAGGGCCGGTCCAAACGCACCGAACCACCCCGGGAAGCCAGCATGGTCAAGGACCCTTTAGCCACAACCTCTTTTATGGGTTCACTGATGAGCTCCTCGGCCAGAACCTCTCTTTCCTTTTCCAGTCCATTCTCCCGGACAATGCTGTATGTAACGGTTCTCTTGCCTGGTACGCCCTTGCAGATAATCTTCTGCTCCCCGAACAGGAGGCTGTCGTCTTTTTTGACCTCTACCGGGTAAGGTATATCCTCACCCACAGTCACCTGGCGGGTGGTCACAACGTTGATCAGCGGGGATTCCTTACTTAAGCACAACACCTGATCAATGTTCAAGCGTTCCGGATTCATACCGGGATTAGCCAGCACAATTTGCTCCATGTCCATCCTGGCAGCCCGGGCTATATCCCACAGAGTGTCGCCTTCCTTAACCTTGTACTCCGTGATCTGGTTTGTTCCCAGAAGAACATACTTCCGTGCCGACTCCAAATCCATAATGCTGTCGATGCCGGCGATTCCTTCAGCCAGCTCGATTTGCTCCTTGAATGACGGCTCTTCGCCCGGTTCCAGCGGGTAGAGCCCTTTCAGCCAGGCCAATAATTGCTCGGCATCTTCCTTTTGCTTCAAAAAAACCCCGGCTTTTCCGTTTATCAATATGGATGCACAGGACGCCTCAAAGGTAAGGAATTGATCCAGCCTGTTTTTTAAAGCTTCCTGCTCCAGTATTTCCCCTTGCCCGGCACGGACCCCCCTGTAGGAGATTTCCCCTGTTGCAACCACGGGGCAACCGGCTTGGTCCGATTTGCACCTGGTCAATTCACCCAGGGCCTGTTTAGCGCTTTTCTGGCCATCTGCAACAGCAATCATTTTACCATCCATATAAACAGCGCAGGCATTTCCCCCGAAAACGGCGTAGGCAGAAAGGGCAAGAATTAAATAAAGCGCAACTCCCAGCCCAACCCGCCGCCAGACAGACTGTCCGGACAGCCACCGCCGCAAAAAAGCGATAAAGGCAAACTTTCCTGGCCCCGGAAGGCGCCGCATTCCTTCAAACCCTGGCGGCAAAATCGTCAACTCCTCTCAGTAAACGGGCTTATGGCGTTGAAGCCCGTAAAAAAACACGGGACTTCACGAAAAAAGGAAAAAACACTCGCTTATTATAACATAATGAAGCCAGGGGGGTAAAACGGCTTTTTTCGTAGCATATCCACCAAAATAGCCCGAAACAGCCGCGCTGAGGAAATAATTCACTTGTTTGGTAAATAAACGACCTTCCGGGAAAAAGCACGGTTTCATTAAGAAACAATGTTATTGCTGCCCGGCTTCCTTCACCTTGAGGTAAAGGGCGCATTCCAGCCTTTTTTGGATCAGGCTGCAACCCTGTTCATGGGGCTTGTAAATTGATCCGCTGGCCGCCTCGGCATTGGCGTGGCAGCCGCCACTGCAGTAAAATTTAGCCCAGCAGCCGGCACAGCCTTCCTTATTGTAAATATGCGCCCGGCGAAAGGCAGTCACCAGATCCGGCCTGACCCCCGGGTTAAACACATTGCCCATCAAGTACTTGCTTCTGCCGACAAACTGGTGACAGGGATATAAATCTCCATTGGGCGCAACGGCCAGGTATTCGTACCCCGCGCCGCATCCCGTAAGCCGTTTGGGCAGGCAGGGCCCACCCTCCAGATCGATATTGAAGTGAAAAAAATCCAGCGGCTCCCCGGCCTCCCTGCGCCGCAGCAGTTCCCTGGTTAACTGCTCATACTGAGAAAAAATCCCGGGCAAATCCTCCCGGCGGATGGCGTAGGGCGCCTCCTCCGGCGCAACCACCGGTTCCACCGATAAGTGTTGGAACCCCAATCCGGCCATGTGCAGAACATCATTACTGAAATCCAAATTGTGCCGGGTATAAGTGCCGCGAATAATATAGTCCCCGTTTGGCCGGGAGTCCACAAAACTTTTTATACGGGAAGCAATTATTTCGTAAGATCCCGCCCCGCCCGGAAAGGGGCGCATTTTATCGTGTACCTGCTGCCTTCCGTCCAGGCTCAGCACCACGCTAATGGCTCGCTCATTGAGAAATTGCGATACTTCTCCTTTTAACAAAAGGGCGTTGGTGGTGACAGTAAATTTGAAAACCTTACCCCTTTCCCTGGCCCTTTGTTCCCCGTAAAGTACCAACTCCCTCAATACTTTAAAATTTAAAAGGGGTTCCCCGCCGAAAAAATCAATCTCCAGGTGTTTTCTCCCCGCCGAGCGCTCAATCAGGAAGTCTATGGCCGCCCGGCCTGTTTCCAGCGGCATCAACTGCTCGTCTCCGCCGAAACGCCCCTGCCCGGCAAAACAGTAACGGCAGCCCAGGTTGCAGGAATGGGCCAGGTGGAGGCAAAGCGCCTTGGTTACGGTTGCCGCGGGGGGAATATACTCCCCCCGGAAGGGATCGGGACTGAAGAGCAGGCCGGACTCTTCCAGTTCTTTTATTTCATCCAGCGCCTCCACAACCTCCCGGGGATCATAGCGGTCCCGGGTTTTTTCAATCAACTCCGCCCCGGTGACCTTTCCGTACCCCTCCAACAGATCCCAAACCAGTTCGTCCACCTCGTGGACTACTCCGCTGTGAACGTCTAAAACAATTCTTGTTCCGTCAAAAATAAATTTGTGCAGCAATTACCCTTACTCCCCCCAATATAATCGGGCGGAAGGCTACCCATAGCTGAGAAGCCGCCTCCCAACACCACTGTACGTGCCATTCGTTATACGGCGGCTCCAAATTTTGCACTTGCTTCGCAGAGCAACATTCCGGCCGGGCGTACATTAAATAAGAGCCTCATCCCAACGGGACAAGGCTCTTTTTACTTCGATTGCTCCCTGACACAAAGCTGATTGCTCACTGTGCAGGAGGTTTTGCAGGCGGACTGGCAGGAAGTCTGACATTCGCCGCAGCCGCGATCCCTTTCGTTAGAAAGCCGCGCTTTATTTACTGTTTTAATATGTTTTCCCATAGAAACCCACTCCCCTTTCTCAAAAACATTATAATTGATCAGGGTAATGAACGCAACCGAATAAAAAAACAAATACCCCCCCTTTTTAGCAAAAAAAACCGGATTCCCCGCTTGAAACAGCGTTTCAGCCTGGATTTGAACAAAGCTCCGGAAGCTTTCCCGGTTCTGCGCCCCCTGATCGGGCGCCGGCCCTGGCGGTATAAGGGCTTAATCAACCCTCCCCCCGGTACATGGTTCGGCAGTGTGAAAAGCATTTATGTCCATATATTTCTTTAAAACCCCCCCGGATATACACGGGCGCCCGCCCGGTTTTCCCCCTGGCGACCGGCCTTTTTTTACTGCTCTTAACTGCAGGCAAATGGCTTTTTCCCTTTGCCGCCGCCTTTTTCCCGGTCACACCCCCCGATATAGCTGTCCTTGCCAGACCTGGAGATAAGTCGTCTAATTTCTACAATATGTATTGTTTACTCCAACGATTTTTGATAATATGAAACAGGGCGATAATAATGATATTCATAAAGCAATTAATGAGTCTAAAATTTTTTAACGGCATTAAGTTTTACTACAACTTTCTTGTTTCCTGGTTTGTTAACGGAGGAAGCTGGAAGCTGGATCGGATCGTGAAACTGGACAACCGCGAAACCCGCAAAATTGTAATCAGGCACATGTCCGCTTACGAAGAACTCTTCGGTCGGCAGAAAAGGGTACAGCACTAGCAACAGCTCTTGCCCGGAATGAGTTTTTTGCACTCACCGCATTTATTGCGGCCATCTTTGTCCCCAGGGTAAGCCCTTTTAAAGAAAAACAAACAAGCCTTCGCCGGAAGCGGCAAGGCGTTAAGAACATCCGCAGTTGGCCGGGTGTTTTGTTTTTTCTACCCTCCCCCCCAAAACATCCCTTCTCAACTAAGTTAAAACCAATCGCATAAATCTGATTAACTTTTGGAGCAACTTTTTTATTAATGACAATAAGTTGTCGGCCAGCTATGCTATACATTGAGCACAGCTTTATAGAGCAAAGGAAATCACCGAAATTTATCGAAATAAGGATAATGCAGGAAAAACAAAAAAGATAAATAAAGGGCGCATGCTATTGGTTGACGCTAAAATACATGCACAAACCGGGCATACTGGTGGTAGGGTCATCTGGGGTATCGGAAGCATAAATAGATGAGGGAGCATTTCAAGGGGGAGAGTGTGATTATGAGCGATTTAACCTGGAAATATGTCAAACCACTAGAGGACAATGATGCTGTTGCAAATTTTGCAGATAAAAACGGTTTAAAATTGCCACAGGATATTATCTCCTGTATCAAACAAAATAATGGTGGCCGGCCTAACAAAAAAATGTTTGATACAGAGGTATCGAAAGGGCGATTGATAAAAAGTCTTCTTTCTTTCAACAAGAGAGATTTAGAGACAATCTATGACATATTTAATATGCTAAAAAATGAAAACCCAGTACCCATTGCAAATAAAAACCTGGTACCCATTGCATCGGATCCCGGTGGAAACTATATTTGTTATAATACAATTAATCAGAATATTGTGCTTTGGCTGCACGAAACAAATGCCACTGAAAATATTGCTGACAGTTTCACAGCTTTTTTAAAAGCACTATATTAGTCATTTAAGGGAAGACCGCCCGACGTCAGTCTGTGGTGCTGTCATTAATCAAGAAGAAAATGGACCTTTATGGGAGTTGGTGCTTCGAGACGCATATCCGAAGTACCCCGGACACAAAAATGGGCAACAAAAAACCCTCGGAAGGATTAAGCAAATCTCCCGAGGGTTTGAATTTTCTGGAGCGGGTGACGAGGATCGAACTCGCAACCCTCAGCTTGGGAAGCTGATGCTCTACCGTTGAGCTACACCCGCCCGGCCTTAATATTATAGACTTTTCTAAAATAAATTGCAAGCCGAGGGAAACTGTTTTTATCCCTTACTATTTTTCCCTTTCCGGCCCGCCCCCTGCCCGTCTAAAAATAATCCAGGCAGCCGTCGGCTGCCTGCAAAGATAATTGGTGGTGACCCCACCGGGATTCGAACCCGGGTTACCGCCGTGAAAGGGCGGTGTCTTAGGCCGCTTGACCATGGGGCCGTTTAAGCGCCGGTGGTAATGGGTTTGAGCCGGTTTTCACCTGCAGCGCCCTCCCAAAACAACCAAAGCGTAATAATTAATTGGTGAGCCATGGTGGACTCGAACCACCGACACCCTGATTAAAAGTCAGGTGCTCTACCGACTGAGCTAATGGCCCGAAATGGCCTTACAGTAAAACATATTACTATAACCTGATAAGGGCTGTCAACCGGAAAAAGAAGAATAATAATAACAAAAACGGACCCTTTTCAGAGTCCGCCAAATAATATCCGGAACTGGCTCACCCCGATCATGCGGGGCGTTCAACCAGCTAGCCGGCATTTTTTAAAATTGCGGCCCACCCCAACCATACAGGGCGGTCCAAACAGTTTTTGATAGTGACAGGATCGCCCTAATCATAAAGGGGGGCAGCCAGGATCGTCTGGGAGCGCCTGCTCCCCACACCCACCAGGGCGATGGGCGCGCCGGAAACCTCCTCGATCCGCTCCAAATACTTCCTGGCGGACAGCGGCAGGTCCTCCAGGCTTCTTACTCCGGTAATGTCCTCCGGCCAGCCCGGGAATTCCTCGTAAACCGGCACGCATTCTTTTAAAACCCTCAAGCTTGCCGGGAATTCCTCCATCAATTCGCCCCGGTAGAGGTAGCCGGTGCAGATCTTAACCTTTTCCAGGCCGCTTAAGACATCCAGCTTGGTGATGGCCAGGTAGTCCAAACCGTTAATTCTCACGGCGTAGCGTCCCACCACCCCGTCAAACCAGCCGCAGCGGCGCGGGCGTCCTGTGGTGGTGCCGAATTCGCCGCCCCGGTTCTGGATGAAAGACCCCATGTGGTCACTCAGTTCCGTGGGGAAGGGGCCTTCCCCCACCCGGGTGGTATAGGCCTTGGCCACACCGATGACCCGGTCGATCCGGGTCGGTCCAATGCCCGCCCCCAGGCAGGCCGCCCCTGCTGTGGGGTGGGAAGACGTCACATAGGGGTAGGTACCGTGATCCAGGTCCAGGAGGGTGCCCTGGGCCCCTTCAAAGAGCACGTTTTTGCCCTGTTTCGTAGCGTCGTTAATAATTATGGACACGTCTGCCAGGTATTTTTCCAGGGTTTCAGCATATTTGGTGTAAGCCGCCAGGACACTGTTCAAATCAAGAGCGTCACTGCCGTAGACCCTGGTCAGAAGATGGTTCTTTCCTTCCATGTTGCGTTCCAGAAGCCCCGCAAATACTTCACGGTCCACCAGGTCAACCATCCGGATCCCCTCCCGGGCTGATTTATCCATGTAGGCGGGACCGATGCCCCGGCAGGTGGTGCCGATTTTGTTTTCCCCCTTGCGCCCTTCCTCCGCCTGGTCCAACAGCTGGTGGTAGGGAAAGATCACGTGGGCCCGCTGGCTGATTCGCAAGTTTTCCGTGTTAATGCCCCGTTTTTGCAGGGACTCCAGTTCTTTAATGAGAACCTCCGGATCGATTACCACACCGCTGCCGATTATACAAGTTTTCCCCGGATAAAGGATACCGGAAGGAATCAAATGCAGCTTGTACTCGTGCTCACCCACTACAACCGTATGGCCGGCGTTGTTGCCCCCCTGGTAGCGGACAACCAGATCGGCCTTTTCCGCCAGAAAATCAGTTACTTTCCCCTTGCCCTCGTCACCCCACTGGGCGCCAATTAATACCACTGTAGACATCTGGATACCCCCTACAATCAATTGATCCTTCCCCCGGCCGCCTTGCCGAAATCACTCAAGGAAAACCGGGGCCTTACACCCGCCTGGCAATCTCTCTGGCCGCCAGGACCCCGGCCACAGAGGCCTGGGCCAGCCCCCTGGTGATACCGGCTCCATCCCCGGCGGCAAAAAGGTTTTTAACCTGTGTTTCCAGGGAATTGGACAGGGCCAGCCGGGAGGAATAGAATTTAACTTCGACCCCGTAAAGAAGCGTATACCTGGAATATACCCCCGGCGCAATCTTGTTCAGCGCTTTGAGCATTTCCACGATTCCCATCAAGTGGCGGTAGGGAAATACCAGGCTCAAATCGCCGGGTGTGGCCTCGTTCAGGGTCGGAACCGTCATGCATTTGGCCAGCCTTTCCACGGTGGAGCGGTGACCCGACAGCAGGTCCCCCAGGCTCTGGATGATAACCCCACCGCCCAGCACGTTGGCCAGGCTGGCAATGTACCTGCCGTAGGCGATGGGTTCCTTGAACGGCTCGGTAAAGGTCTTGCTGACCAGCACGGCAAAATTAGTATTTTCGGTCTTGTTGAAGGCGTGGCTGTGGCCGTTAACCGTTACCAGCCCGTCGTTATTTTCCAGAACCACTTCCCCGTTGGGGTTCATGCAAAAAGTTCGCACTTTGTCATTGAATGTCCTGGAATAGTAAATAAGTTTGGCCTCGTAAAAAATCCTGGTCAGGGGCTCCATCACCGCTGCCGGCAGTTCCACCCTTACCCCGATATCCACAGGGTTGATGGTGTTTTCCAGACCAATGCGCTGCGCTTCCCGGGTCAGCCATTCCGAGCCCTCCCGGCCGGGCGCCATAACCACAAACCTGGCTTCAAAGGTTTTTCCGTCCTGACAGGTAAGGCCCCGAACCAGGTTGTCCTTTACCAGGATTTCATCCACCCGGCAGGATGTGCGCACCTCGACTCCCCGGGAGGTAAGGTGATCATGCATCCGCTGCAGGATCTCCTGGCATCTGCCGGTGCCCAGGTGTCTGATCTGAACGGGCACCAGTTTGAGTTCCGCCAGGACGGCCCGCCGCTTCATGTTCTCGATTTCCTCTTCGTTTTCCAGCCCGTAAACATGCTCCGGGGCCCCGAACTCAAGATAAATCCGGTCGATATAATTAATTAATTCGGCCAGGTGTTTCTCGCTGATGTGCTGCTCCAGGCTGCCGCCCACTTCCGTGGACAGGGTCAGCTTTCCGTCGCTGAAGGCCCCGGCGCCGCCCCAGCCGCAAACAATGGAACAGGGGGAGCAGTTTAAACAGGGAACGTTGCGCTCCCTGGCCCCGCAAACGCGTTTCTCCAGATCGCGGCCCTTTTCGAGCATTAGAATCTTTAGTTCCGGCCGGTTCCCGATCAGTTCCAGGGCCGTAAATATCCCGGCGGGCCCGGTGCCGACAATAATCACATCATAAAGTTTGCCCAAAGAAACGCCTCCCGCTGTCCTCTTAATAATTTTACATTATTTTTCCCTTGACGGCATAAAAATAACCCAAACAACACAACTGTGCCAGCTGCTATTTGAGCTATCTACCACTAACCCGGGGATATAATTGTTGTGACTGCCCATCCGGACAGCAAATATATACTACATAACTTCACAGAAAATGTCAAGTTGTTATACGGGAAAAAACAGGAATGCGCTGTTTCCGGTAAAACCATTCTTAGTTTCCCCCGGCGTCCTTCAAGTAGGGAACAAACTTCGTCAGTTCCTTCAAGAAAACCAGTTCGACACTTCCCACGGGGCCGTTCCGGTGCTTGGAGATAATAATCTCGGCAATGCCTTTTTTTTCGGACTCGGGGTTATAATATTCATCCCGGTAAATAAACATGATCAGGTCGGCGTCCTGCTCCAGGGAACCAGACTCCCGCAAGTCGGACATAACCGGACGCTTGCTCGGGCGTTGTTCCACCGACCGGCTGAGCTGGGCCAGGGCCAGAACAGGAATGTTCAACTCCTTGGCCAGCCCCTTTAAAGAGCGGGAAATTTCCGAGATTTCCTGCTGGCGGTTTTCGGAACGGCGGCCGCCCGACATCATTTGCAGGTAATCGATGACAATAAGACCCAGCCCTTTTTCAGCCTTGAGCTGTCTTGCCTTGGACCGGAGCTGCCGGATGGAGATGGCCGCGGTATCATCAATATAAATGGGGGCTTTCGCCAGCAGCCCCGCTGTCTCGTGCAGTTTCTGCCAGTCCTCCTCGTCCAGGTCCCCGGAGCGGATCCGGTGTTGATCGACCCTGGCCTCGGCGCAGAGAATGCGCTGGGCCAGTTGTTCCCTGGACATCTCCAGGCTGAAGATGGCCACCGGGATGCTGTGCTTGAGGGCGGCGTTGTAGGCAATGCACAGGCCCAGGCTGGTTTTGCCCATACTGGGCCGTCCCGCCAGGATAACAAAGTCGCTGGGCTGCAACCCGCTGCAAAGCCGGTCCAGGTCGCCAAAGGAAGTGGGCACACCGGTGATGCTGCCGCGGTTATTATAGAGGAATTCCAAACGGGAAAAGGTCTCCAGAAGAATATCCTTGATGGAAGAAAAGGCGCCGGCCACCCGGCGGCTGCCCAATTCCATCAGCATTCGCTCGGCTTCGGCGATCAGCTTCTCCGGTTCTTCCCCCTCATCGTAACCCATACCCGCAATGCGTGTGGACAAGTTGATGAGGGTACGCAAAAGCGCCTTTTCCTCTACTATCCGGGCGTAAAACTCAACATTGGCACTGGTGGGAACCATCTCTGCCAGGGAGGCCAGGTAGGCCACACCACCGGCTTTTTCCAGGGTACCCTGCTGCCTCAGTTGTTCGCTTACGGTAATTAGGTCCACGGGGTTGCCGCTCTCGTTTAAAAGCAGGCAAGCTTCAAAAATTATCCGGTGGCCGTCCCGGTAAAAGTCTTCCGGCTGCAGAGTTTTCATCACCCTGAAAACGGCTTCCCGGTCAATGAGCATAGCTCCCAGCACGGACTGTTCGGCGTCAATATTCTGGGGGGGGATTCGTTCTAACAAGGGCACCACCTTTTTTAACTGACTAAATCTTCAACACCGGCAGGGGGAAACACGTACCGGATAATTTCTTCCACGGTACTGACGGGCACCACCTGGATTCCTTTAAGCTCGGCCGGCACATCCTTCTGGTTTTCGCATGGCAGCAGAATAGCCCTAATTCCTGCTTGCCTGGCGCCGTATATTTTTTCACAGATACCACCCACGGCCCGAACCTTGCCCTGGATGGAAACCTCGCCGGTAACAGCCACATCCTGGGGTATCGGGCGGCCCTGGATGGCGCTCAGGATACTCAGGAAAATAGCCACCCCCGCGGAGGGTCCGTCGATGCGGCCGCCCCCCACCACGTTTACATGAAGGTCATAGTTGGCCGTATCTTCCCCGGTCAGTTTTCGAATTACCGAGGCCGCGTTAAACACCGAGTCTTTGGCCATGCTTCCGGCGGTATCGTTAAAGCGAATGGTCCCCTGGCCCTGGTTGCGGGCGGGAAAAGCCACCGCTTCAATTTCCAGAACCGAGCCTAAAAACCCCATCACGCCCAGGGCAAAGATTTTACCAATCTCCCGCTGGGGAGAAACCTTGCAGTTGACATAAGGACTCAGCCTGCTGACCTGAACTATCTCCAGGACATCCGGCAGGGTAATCCGGCAGTTTTCCCCGGACTCACTCCGGTAGCAGGCCAGGCCGTAAGCATCGGCTAATATGCTGATGGCCTTGCGCCCCTCAATGGTATATTCACTGATGATCCCGGGCACTTCCGGATCCAGTTCCACACCCAGTTTGGCTGCCGCCTGCTTTAGTATTTCCTGGATCGCCCGCGGGGTCAAAGGCTCAAAAAAAACTTCCGCGCAGCGGGAGCGGATAGCCGGATTGATCTCTTCCTGCTCCCGGGTGGTGGCGCCGATTAGAATAAAGTCCGCCGGCGCACCTTCCTCAAAAATTTTTTTAATATACTGGGGGGTATTGGCCTCATGGGGGTCGTAATAGGAGGATTCATAATAAACCCTTTTATCCTCCAGCACTTTCAAGAGCTTGTTCTGCAAAATGCTATCCATTTCGCCTATTTCGTCAATAAACAGCACTCCCCCGTGGGCATCGCTGACCAGCCCCAGTTTAGGCTCCGGTATGCCCGTTTCGGCCAGGTCCCGCCTGGCGCCCTGATAGATGGGGTCATGTACGGAACCCAGCAGGGGATTGGTTACCTCCCGGGGGTCCCAGCGCAGGGTGGCGCCGTTAACCTCGATAAAGGCTGAATCCCTGGTAAAGGGTGTGCCTTTGGCTTTCCTGGCAACCTCCAGGGCCAGTCGGGCCGCAGTGGTTTTACCTATGCCGGGCGGGCCGTAAAGCAGGATATGCTGGGGGTAGGGCGAAGCCAGCCGGGCCAGCAAAGCTTTCACGGCCCTTTCCTGACCGATAATCTCCTCAAAGGTGGCAGGTCTTAAAAACTCCATAGCCGACTTGGATAGTCTCTTCTGCTCCATCTTTTCCAGGAGGGCCAGCTTTTTTAAGGTACTGGCGTTTTCCGGACCGGTGTTTTCCTTGAGCACCTGCATTTTAATCTCTTTAACATATTCTTCGTGTCTTTGCTGAAGTTTTTCACTAATCTTTTTCTCCAGCTGATCTTCCACCGTGCGCCGGGCAATATTATCGGCGATTTCCTCTTCTATTTCTTCCAGAATAGCTGGAATCGCCTCCGGCTCGGGGAGGTTGTCGTAGGTGGGATCCTCGAAAACCAACCTTTGGAGGGCCAGGACTTTTTCCTCCAGTTTATCGGAGCGCATTAACTTCAGCGCATCCAGTTTGCCGGCCTTCAAAACCAGCTTATCGGAGCCGTACAGCTCGGCTAACAGGCTGTAAAGCGCGGCAACCTGGCGTTTAACCGGATCAGGTCCTTTTAGTTTGCCGGGGGGATCACCCTTAACCCCTCCAATAAATTTTTCGAGGAAAACTTTCATTTTGTGCTCCTTTCCATGTTACCAGGGGCATTTTAGTTTTTCCCCGGAGTTTACACATCAAAGGTATTTTTATTTTTACCGGTCGGCTAAAAAGCTAATCTATTCCCCCATCACCTCGACCTTAATCCCGGCCTGGACTGCAGGGTATAGTTTGGCCGGAACTAAATAACGGCCGATCTGCTTGATGGGCTCTTTAACAACCAATTTCTTTTTATCCAGCACGATCTTGTGCTGGGCTGCCAGGGCGTCCGCAACGTCCTTGTTATTGACAGAACCGAAAAGCCTGCCGCCTTCGCCTGCTTTTGTCTTGACAACAACAGTGAGGCTTTCCAGACGTTCCGCCAGTTCAACGGCATCCTGCCGCATCTTCTGCTCCCGTATGGCGCTGGCTTGCCGGCGCTCGGCTAATTCCTTGATTTTCCCCTTGGACGCCTCGCCGGCCAGACCGCGGGGAAGCAGGTAGTTCCGCCCGTAGCCCTCAGCCACGTTAATAATATCACCCTGTTTGCCCTGTCCGGGTACATCCTTCAGCAAGATAACTCTCATCCTCAACACCTCCCGGAAATCTCTAGGTTTGTAATCTTACCCGTTCCCTGGGGAACACTTGACCGTAATTTTTATGGCTTGAAACTTTAAGAATCCTATTCCGGCTTGTTTGCTTCGGGAAGGCGCCGCAGGTTGACCAGGGGATCAACCACTCCCAGGAGCAAAAAGACCAGTAAACTGAAGGGAACATATAAAACCGCCAGAAACAAAAATGTCAGTTTAACCAGCACGGCTACTTTAACCTTCCGGAAAAAATAGGCTCCAACGGAAAGACCCAGGCCCAGATAAACGTAAAAAAGAATAAACAGGATATTTTTGCCCGCCCTGGCAGCCAGTGGCAAGGTGAAATAATCCCCTGCCAGAGTTAGCGCCAAACCCGCGATAAGACCCCAGACACTGTACCAGGGGAAATAGATCCGGGTCAGGTCAAAGGCCGGCGGCAGCGGAAAATTAAAGCGTTTTAAAGCCACCCTGGCTAAAAAATAGGTTACTGCCGCCGAGGCGGCTGTAGTGATGATGTATTGTCCCGGGATCAATAATTCCATCACGCCCAGGAGCCTGTTGGCAAACTCCTCCTGCCATTCCGCAGGAACGTCATTAAGCGTGAGAGAGCCCTGATTGGCCGCCCACCACTGCAAGGCCGCCTGCCGGGCTTCCTCGTTCAGGACAAAAATATTTTCTCCGTTAACAAGGTATATTACCGCCGCCGACATCAGGGCAAGGACAACGGCGCCAAGCACGCCGGTCCCAAAAACCCCCCAGGAAGACATCCTGTTTTTGAACAGCAGGCCGTATAAAATTCCCAATATGCCGTAGGAAACAATCAAAACAAGGGTCATTACCGGATCCGAGGACAACACCGTCAAAATCAGCCCCGCCGCTGCCAACCCGGACAGTCCATAGCGGATGTCAGTCCTGAGCACAAGCAAAATCAGCGGCAGGGGCAGGCAAATCGTTGCCAGGGTGGCCAGAAAAGGCAGGTACAGGCCGGCCAACCCGGCCAGAACAACCAGAAGGGTAAAAAAACCCCATTCCGACAGGGCGCCGGCCTTATTGCTGTTCGTCAAAGGATCACCTCTTTTTGTCAGCCATGTAGCTCAAAAGAGCTGAAAGATCGCCGTACCACCTTTCCAGCTCGTGGTCTTCCTCAATACCCTGGCGCAGTCTCGCCTCCACCCTCAAGTCCAGACGGGGGAAATTAAGGCCCAGCCGCCGGCCCAGGACATAGCAGATAATAAGCAGGCTGGCCAGGGCATCCAGAAGGAGTTCTTCGCTGCCCTTCAGCATTGACTGAAACAACGCTGACACCGATGTGATCAAATCGGTTTTTAAACGGTCGATAACTTTTATATTTTTTGCGATACCGCCTTCCGGCCTGCCAGGTAACATTGGGAATCCTCCTAATTCTAATTGAACCAGGCCTTATTGAACCAGACCTTGACCTAAAGTTATTCTGCGGGACCTGTTTTTTTTCCTGCACCTAAACAGGATGAACCGCCTGTTATTTAGGCCCCTAATGGGTATGCTCTTGAAAATAAACCAGACATCCCCAAATTCCCTAACAATAGTTCCATTGTATCGTTTTAAAATAAAAAAACAAGAAGGGGAGACCTTTGGTTCTCCCCCGCTTTCTTATTCCGCTGTAAATGGTAAGAGCGCAATATTGCGCGACCTTTTTATGGCAGTAGTCAACATTCGCTGGTGCCTGGCACAGTTTCCCGAGATCCGGCGGGGAAGAATCTTGCCCCGCTCGGTGATATATTTTTTCAGACGGGGCACATCCTTATAATCAATGGCCGTCATCTTGTCCACACAAAAACTGCAGATCCGCTTTTTCCCTCTGCGGCCCCTTTCGCGTCTCAAACAACCTACCTCCTTATCGCGGCCCCCGGCAAAAAGGGGACCATTCTTCTAAAACGGTATATCCTCTTCTTCGTTAAAGCTGATCTCGCTGCCCTGACCCTGGGCGCTCCTGGTCTGGCCTGTGTTGGAAGCAGCGCCGCCTTCTTTGGGCCAATCAAGGAAACGCACATTTTCGGCGATAACTTCGGCGGCCCTTCTCCGGATACCCTGATTGTCGTCGTAAGACCGGACCTGCAGCCTGCCCTCCACCGCCACAAGCCTGCCCTTGCCGATATAATTGGCACAGGTTTCCGCCATTTTCTGGAAAACAACGATATCAATGAAGTCGGTTTCTTTTTCCCTGTCTTTGGCCTGGCGGCGGTCAACCGCCAAAGTAAACTTGGCAACGGCAAGTCCACTGGGGGTATAGCGCAACTCCGGGTCTTTGGTAAGACGACCGATGAGGATGATCCTATTGAGCATATTTCCCACCGCCCTGGTTTCTAATATTTCCTGCCCTATCGGCCGGATTCTTTTTTTTAGGAATGAATCTCTTTTTTTCTTTTTTATATATGCTATTCGTCTTCCCGGATGATCATATGCCGCAGCACTTCATCCGTAATCTTAAAAACACGGTCCATCTCTGTCGCCACTTTGGACTCGGCTTTCATCTGGACGAGGATATAAAGGCCTTCTTTGTAATCCTTAATCTCGTAAGCCAGCCTGCGCTTGCCCCACTTGTCAAGTTTTAAAACTTCTCCACCGTGGTTTTCTATAAGAGCCCTGAACTTTTCAATAATCTCCGTGTTTTTTTCTTCGTCCAGGTCCGGACGCAGAATATAGATTACTTCGTACTTGCGCAAACAATTCACCTCCTCCCTGTGGACTGTGGCCCTACCTCCAAGGATAGAGCAGGGTGGAAACACCAAAATGCAAAATTTTGACTAATAGATTATAGCATGGCGCCCTGTAAATAGCAAGGACGAACTCAATTTAACCGGTTAAAGACAATCTTTACTCATAATCCCCCGATATTCGAGCAAAATAAACAAAATACAAAATGGAGGTGACCCTTTGAACTCGATAAAACCCTTTACCTATTCAGAGCCTATCCGGGGAGTCCAGGTAAAACCCCTCACAGACGACGGTAAAAAAGTTAGTATCCTTTATAACGGCCTGTTGTCGGAAAAGGGAGCAGAACTTATTTACCTGCATTGCGGGTACGGCAAACAACAAAACTGGAGCTCCACCAGTGAACAGGCTATGGAGCGAACCCAGTCGGGCTGGGAAAAGATGATATCCATGCAGGAAGGAGCCCAGCTTAACTTTTGCTTTAAGGATAGCCAGGAAAATTGGGATAATAATGACGGGATCAACTGGACCTACAGGATTTCAGATTAGGTTTTTACCGGCTTGAGTCCGAAACTGACTATTTTTTCATGGTCCGTTCAAGAATTATTAACGGGCGGCTCCTGCGCTGCGGATCGAACCACCGCCTTAACTGATTTTTCAAATTTAGGCCGGGGCAGCAAAAGGACCCTGCCGCATTTTAAACATCTGATCCGGAAATCCACTCCGGTACGGATGACCTCCCACAGGTCGCCGCCGCAGGGGTGGGTTTTCCTGGTCTTGACAACATCACCAACAGTGTATTTGGGCACTGACAACCCCTGGTTTCTGAAACACACGCAAACCTGTTTGAAATGTTGCGTGTATCATTCATCTACCCGACTAGTAGACGTTTACCACAGAATTCGACTGCCAGGCCGCAGGCTTTCACCCCTGTTCCGGGCGGGGTTACCTCTTGTCCAAGGCGAACGCACTGCCCGGAAGAAGATATTACCTGCGCCCAAGGTTCTTTAGTTGTGGCAACTTCCTTTCTAAACATGTACCGCGCCACCCGCAAAATTCGCGACCAAAGATTTAACCTGTGCCTGGCCCGTTTTTTCGGTGAGATGCCCTTAAACCAGGGTTTTCACCTGCCTTTCCGTTATTTTTTAAGTTCTGGTCAGCAGAGTTTTTTGCTTGCCGGCCACCGTTTCCAACTTGTCATTGTTTGAATCTATGGTTTCTTTTTGCCGGGGTTTAAACCGGTTCAGCCCAAAAAGCCCAGTATCCCTTGAAGGCCATATAGATATCAGCCTTGCTGGCCACCTCAAAGGGGGAATGCATACCCAGTAAACCAACCCCGCAATCCAGCACGTCCATCCCGTGAACCGCCAGAAAGTGCGCAACGGTGCCGCCCCCGCCCTGATCCACCTTACCCAGTTCCCCCGTCTGCCAGGCAATCCCGGTCCGGTTAAAAAGCCGTCTTATGTAGCCGACCATTTCAGCGTGGGCGTCGTTTGTGGAAGATTTACCCCTGGTGCCGGTATACTTGGTCAGGATCAACCCGCCACCAAGCCTGGCCGTATTCCTTTTTTCCACAACATCCCGGTAATTTGGATCCAGAGCAACGTTTACGTCTGCGGAAAGGGCCCGTGAATTGGCCAGGATCCGGCGCAGGTTCAGCTCATTGTAATTTGGCAGGCAGCGGGAGCCAATTTCAGCTACGGCGTTGGCTAAAAACGCCGCCGTCATCCCCGTGTTTCCATTGCTCCCGGTTTCCTCTTTATCAGCCAGCACAAGTACGGCCGTCCGTTCCGGGGCAGAGGTTTCCAGGCAGGCCCGCAGCGCGGTATAAGCGCAGACACGGTCATCCTGACCATAGCCTCCCACAAAGCTCCGGTCCAGCCCGATATCCCGGGACGGCCAGGCCGGTACCAGTTCCAGCTCCGCGCTGATCAAATCCTCCTCAATGATGCCGTATTTTTGGTAGAGCAACTCCAGCGCCGCCATTTTGAACCGCTTTTTAAGTTGCGCTCCCCCGGAGGGGATACCCCCGGCCAGAACATTTAAGGTTTCGCCGGGCACTGCGTCTATCATTTTTTTGTCCATCTGGTCCTTGGCCAGGTGGGGTAAAAGATCGCTGACGGTGAAAACAGGGTCCCCGGGTTCTTCGCCCAGGACAACCCGGATAGAGGAACCGTCATTTTTTATGACCATACCATGCAGGGCAAGGGGGACCGAAAGCCACTGATATTTTTTAATTCCGCCGTAGTAGTGGGTTTTAAGCAAAACCAGGTCATCTTCCTCGTAAAGAGGTCGGGGCTTTAAGTCCAGGCGGGGACTGTCTATATGGGCAGCCACAAGATGCAGACCGGCTTCCAGGGGGGCACGGCCGAGGACAGCGGCAACCAGCGCCTTCTGTCTGATAATCATGTAAACTTTGTCCCCCGGTTTTAAATTTGAATATTCCTCCAGGGGCCGGAAGCCTGCGCCCCTGAGCAGGTTTTCAGACAAAGTTATAACTTCCCGCTCGGTCTTGCCGGCATCCAAAAACTGCTTGTATTCCTCTGCAAAGGCCATGACCCGGGCTTTTTGGGCATCGTCCAGGAGATCCCAGACATTTTGTCTGCAGTAGGACAACCGGGCGGCCGGGTGTTGATCTTTTGCTTCATTCATTCGCTTACCTACCCCTTTGTAAAATATACTCTCCAGCCTGGCAATAAGGTTTATTGCATTCTGTATATAGTATATTATTGCTGGTTAAATCTAGTCTACCCTAAAAAGCCCAAAATGTTAGCCCCGGCAATGAAAATTGCCGGGTAGGTTAAGGCTGGATTTATCAAGTTCCGCCGCCGGTTGGGTTTAATGGTTTAAAACCTTCGTGGCCTGTGAAGCGTGTCTGCGCAACCTGGTAAGGGCGGAGGTTAAAGGATTCAAAGGCCTCCGTGGCCGGTTTCTGCCACAATTCACCCTGTTCTCCTTCGGAACCACCTGGCAGGGGATATTTGATGGCCTTGAAGATCGGGTCAAAATAAGGCAGTAAAATCGAATCCTGAAAAGCCTTCCCGGGAGGCAGGGTTGTCCCCGCTGATCCGGACTTGCTGCCGGGAACAGCATGGCCCTGCTGGAAAGGCGACATCAGCGTCAGGATTACCAGCACGATGACAATTCCCCGGGCCAGGCCGAACAAGAGCCCCCCGAGATGATTGGGCAGCCCTAAAAAACTTACATTGGCAATTTTGGTTAAGATACTTCCTGCCAGGCCGGCAGCCCAAATCGTAACAAAGAGCAGGACGAGAAAAGACAGAACCTCCATAATACCGGATGCAAAAAACCCTATGAGATAATCACCAAAGGGCTCCAGCGGGTTTGGCCCGGCGGGCAGGGCAGCGGTAAGTTGACCCGGGACCAGCGTATGGGTCAGGGTTTCGCCGGCAGGCAACCATCCCTTGAATAAGTTTTCCAGCAGAGGCTGTATTTTATCCTCCATGTCCCACCGGGTAGTGAGGTAGGCCGCCAGGTCGCGATGGTAGGTAAAGGCCACAACCAGACCGATGATCATACCGGCAAGCCCCGAGACGCTTTTTAGAAAGCCGCTGCGCACACCCCGCAGGGCGGAAAGCACAAGAACAATAACAATTAACCAGTCAAGCCAGTTCACGGTTGCACGTTCCTTTCAATCAATGTTTCCTATAATATATATGAAAACCTTTCAAGTTGTGAAGTTGTTTTTGTTTCTCCGGAAGATATTGGTAAAGGGGAGCAGCAGCAAGCCCCCTAAAAGCACCAGACCGGCACAGCCGAACAAAGGATAAAGAACCCGGACCAGAACGGAAAAACTTAACCAGGAGAGGGGCAAAGCCAGCAAGCAAACGCCGATGCCGCAAAAGCGGTATAAACTCCCGCCACCGGGGGCAAGCCTGCTGGCAAAGCCGTGGGCGTCAGCGATGGCTGTGGTGAGTATGGCCAGCCAAATTAAAACTCCCAGGCTCCAGCGCAAGGCGGGCCCCAACAACCCTGTTAAATAAAGGAGGGGGATTTGGTAGGAAGCCGCCTCCGGCATGTGCGCCAACCCGGCCAGAGTGACAAGAAAAACCGCCAGACCAATTAAAAACCCTCCCAGAACACCTCCGGCAACTCCTAATTTCAAGGTAACAGAGCGCCCCAGGGAGGACAAAACCGCAACGGGCACAACCATATTGTAGGATACGTATAAAAAACCCGCTGCGACCCAGTTCCCCGCAACTCCTCCTCCAGATTCGCCGGAAACCCGGGGTATGCCGGAAAATCCGCCGGCGCCAAGGACCGCCAGGGAGATTGCAAAAACTGCCAGCAATTTCAAGGGAACCAAAAAAACATTGGCAGTCATCACTCCCTCCAATCCGCCCAGAATCACCAGCGAGGTCAAAAGGACCACCACCCATGCACCCGCCCTTACCGGCAAGCCGAACTGCTCGCCAAAAACTGCCGCGCTGCCGGCCATCATCACGCTCAAACCACCCAATAACATAAACAGGCTAAGACCATCCATCAACTTACCAAGCCGCGGTCCCAGTAAAAAATTAAAAAACTCTTTATAATTGGTGGTTTTGATCTTAATACTAAGGTACATCACCATACCGCCCAAATAGGCAAAAAGAATGGTAGCCAGCATCGCCCCCGTTAACCCCTCTTTACTATGCAGGATAAAAAACTGCATAATTTCCTGACCCGAAGCAAAACCCGCCCCGATCACAGCGCCGATGTAAGTTGTTACTATTTTAGCCAGTAGCCAGGAATCCCCCTTCAACCAGGCCATATGCAAACCCCCCGGGACAACCCCAAACTGCACTCTGCTGCAATACTATGCTTGTGCCGCAACGGGTTGACCAAAAAATTTTATTGCCCAGGAATAACTGCCCCTCCCTGTGGCAATAAATATAGTAGTTGTGTTTTTTCAGGGGGTGTGTTTAAAGGATGACCGCGTTGAATAAAGCCCAGGCTGACCTGGGTACGGAAAAAACCCGGATTACCCTTGAGGATCCCATGGCAGCCAACAAATTTGCCAGAGATCTGGTTGGCCGGCTCCAGCGGTTCGACCTTGACCAGGAAAGCCCCAAAATTCTGCTTTGTATCGGCACTGACCGTTCCACGGGAGATTGTCTGGGACCCCTGGTGGGTTCCAAGATCGACTTGCTCCAGCAAAACCTTTTCACCGTCTACGGGACCCTGGACAAACCGGTTCATGCCAGCAATCTTAAGGAAACGCTTAATGAAATCAACACGTTTCACCATAGTCCCTTTATTATTGCCATCGATGCCTGTCTCGGCCGCATTGAAAATGTGGGCAGCATTCATCTGGGCAACGGTTCCCTGCAACCCGGGGCGGGGGTTAATAAAGAACTTCCGGCGGTAGGCCAGGTCCATATTACGGGCATCGTTAATGTGGGTGGTTTTATGGAATACATGGTTTTACAAAACACCCGCTTGAACCTGGTCATGCGCCTGGCCGATGTTATCGTCAGCGGGCTGCACAAGACAATTTATGAATACCACAAACAGTACGCCCGGGAGCTTTAAAATCCCGGGCTGTCCTGTTATTTTTAGGTTTTTAAAGGCGCTGTTTTAAATCATCCAGAATCTGTTCGACCGTTTTTCCAGAAGCGTTAATAACCACGGATTTGTCCAGGATGTCCTGCCTGCCCATCACATTTTCGTCCATTCCCGTAATTACAGTGGCGTCTGTCCTTCCGGGGGATCCTGGTTTCACCACAACATACCCTCCCCTCTCCAGGGCGTTTCTGACCTGGAAAAGACCTTCTTCAACGGCTATAACCTTTTTCAAGACGAAAATCACCTCCCCAATTAGTTTGCCCCCGGGTATGATTTTAGATGTCTTGCGTTCAATCCAATACTCAAACCGGCCCCCAAACGGGATTACGGCATACATCTAACCCTTTAAGGCCGGCACTAACAAATTCGTTTTATTTCCGGAAGATCGCCCGCCGAATCCCGACACGGATAACAACCATTGGGCTTGTCCCGGATGTGGTTCCCAAGATATACTAAGAAGATAAAGTATCTTCTTACTGGAGGAATTCCAATTGCAGATAATCTATATTGACTGCACAGCCGGAATTAGCGGGGGGGCTCTTCTGGGCGCTCTGGTCGGCCTCGGCCTTGACGGGGAGCGGTTGATTGAAGAATTGCGGCAGGAAATGGCAGCTTCGTTTGATCTTACTTTCAGCCTGTCCTTTCAAAAAATTACCCGCCGGGCAGCAATCCAGACCTCCCTGAATTTCCCCGAAGACAGGCAGACATTAGCTGCCGGGGATTTTGTCAAAACCTTTTTTCCTATGAAAAGCATTGACGGTACCCTTTCTTCCTTTTGCCAAAAGGTGCTGCAACAAATTCTGACTGCCCGCTCCAGGCTGGAGGGACTTCCCCTGGAAGAACTCGCTGTTTGCAAAATAGAGGCTATTAAAATGCTTATTATAGCAGGCGGCGTCTTTACCGCCCTGGGGCAAATGGCCTTTCCCCGGATAGTAGCGGCGCCGCTTCCCCTTACCCTGTCCCCTTGGGAAGACGCCGGCGAAGAAGCCCTGGTCCTGGAACTGGCCCAAGGGGCGACAGTCTCCAGGACGTATAACCCGGATGTTTTTGTTACTCCCATGGGAGTTTCCATTTTAACGCTGATTACCGGCGAATACGGAGCCCTGCCCGGAATGCGTCTGGGCAAGACAGGTTACGGGGCGGCGAATGATGGCGGTAAGGGGGGCGGCGTACGTGTGCTGGGCGGCGCCGCACTGGTTGAAGAAGAACCTTCCATCGGCAGCACCGAGAAGATAATGGTCATTGAAACAGGCATTGACGACATGAACCCGGAGTTTTTCCCCTATATTATTGAACAACTTCTTGCCAACGGCGCCCTGGACGCTTTTTTAATTCCCGTCTACATGAAAAAAGGACGTCCGGCCAATCTGCTCAAGGTGCTATGTAAAAAGACCCGGCTGGAAGAGGTCTTGCAGATTATCTTTAAGGAATCTACCACCCTGGGCGTCCGCCTCCATGAAGAAACAAGGAGAGTCTTACATCGAAGTTTCTTTAAAGTCCCCACTCCATACGGTGAAGTAACCGTGAAGGCCGGCTTCGCCGGATCCGGCACGGAGCCTTTACAGCTGGCTCCTGAATTCGAAGATTGCAAAAAAGCAGCCTTGAAAACCGGAACTCCGGTTAAAAAAGTTTATGGAGCCGCCCAGCGCAGCGCCCTGGAAAGAATAAAGGATTTTACGGGTGAGGGCAGGGATTAATAAATTTCCGGAGTACAGGGATCGGCTGTTGTTGTACTACCAGGCAAAAATGGTTCTCGTATATAAAAACCGGCGCCGGGTTATAATAACCCGGCGCCGGTTTTTTCCAGACGTCAGTCTTCCTGAATTCCCCACGATTATATTATTACTGGCCCGGATTGTGCCGGGTACGTATTGTTCACGCTGCGCCGCACAACTGTTATTACCTTATTTTTAGCGCCATTTTTACTGCCCCTGTCCATTTGGGAACTCAAAATGTTTCACGTGAAACATTATTGTTTCACCCCCAGCAATAACTCCATGATCCTCTGCAATTCCTGCTCACCTTTAAAATGAATCTCCAGTTTCCCTTTACCCCCGGCCATCTCTTTTAGCCTGACCCGCGTACCCAAACGGTCTATTAATTCTGCTTCCACCCAGGTTCTTTCCTTTCCCCGGGATGATTCATCTCTTTTTTGTTTATCTTTTTTTTGTGCCAGGGACCGCGCCATACTCTCCGCCTGCCGTACGTTAAGATTGAAGCGGACTATTTTTCCTGCCGCTGCCACCTGTTTTTTGCCATCTTGAATAGCAAGGAGGGCTCTGGCGTGGCCTGCATTCAACTGCCCCGAAGCAAGCAAATCTTTTATTTCATTGGGCAGTCCCAGAAGCCTGACCATATTGGCCACAAAGGATCTGCTTTTACCGACTCTCCCCGAAACTTCTTCCTGAGTCAAGCCGTAATTATCCATTAACTGGTGGTAGGCAAGAGCCTCCTCCAGGGGATTCAAATTTTCCCTTTGCACGTTTTCGATTAAGGAAACGGCGGAGGCCTCCATGTCCCGGTATTCCTTGACCACTGCCGGAATCTTCCGGTAGCCCAGGGTTTTGCAAGCCCGCCAGCGCCGCTCGCCCGCAATTAATTCGTACCCGCCGGACTGGAGGGGCCTGACCACAACCGGCTGAATGACACCGTGTTCTTTTATGGAGGCAGCCAGCTCAGCCAGTTTATCCGGATCAAACAACTGCCTGGGCTGATGAGGGGCTGTGGTAATCTCATCTATATTTATTTCCTTTAAGCGTTCATTGCCGGTTTCACTTTCCTCCGCTCCTTGAATCAGTGCCTGAAGTCCCTTTCCCAGCCCCCTGCGCTGCTTACTCAACTCCCATCACCTCCCTGGCCAGTTCCCGGTAAACTTCCGCCCCCCGGGAACGCCTGTCGTAAACCATTACCGGTTTACCGTGGCTGGGGGCTTCACTAATCCGGACATTTCTGGGTACAATAGACTTGTAAACCTTTTCCTTAAAATATTTTTTTACCTCATCGACCACCTGGATGGCCAGGTTGGTTCTACCGTCAAACATAGTCAGCAGCACGCCCTCCAGGGTTAGCCTTTTATTCAAATTTTGCTGAACTATTTTAATAGTGTTCATCAATTGACTTAATCCCTCCAGGGCGTAGAACTCGCATTGGATTGGGATGATCAAGGAGTCCGCCGCCGTCAGGGCGTTTATTGTCAGCAGGCCCAGGGAAGGCGGACAATCAATGAAGATATAGTCGTAATCCTCCCTTATTTCCACCAGGGCATTTTTTAAAACAGTCTCTCTGCCGGGTATGCTGACTAGTTCAACTTCCGCTCCGGCCAGTTCAATGGTGGCCGGAATGAGATCCAGTTTTTCGAGGGCACTGGGAACAATTACATCCCTTACCTTGAGGCTGTTGATCAGGAGATCATAGATGCAGTACTCCAGCTTATTTTTATCAACACCCACCCCGGTTGTTGCATTTCCCTGGGGGTCGATATCTATCAGCAACACTTTTTGTCCCATCAGGGAAAGCCACGCCCCCAGGTTAACGGCTGTGGTGGTCTTGGCCACACCCCCCTTCTGGTTGGCTATCGCTATGGTTTTTCCGATGACACCCACCTCCCGGATTATTAAGCGCTGCAGGTAACGGAGGTTTACGTTTTCCTGGAATTGGCGCCTCCATCTCCAAATCTTACTTATTCAACATTTTCCTGTGCAGTTCCTTCTCAAAAGCAATTTGCTGTCTTGAACAATGAAATCTTCTTTCAGGAAAAACATTAAAAAACCCCTTTCAGGGGTTTCTGTAAAACAAAAATTCCTTTTTCTGGGTAACTTTTCAGCCCTACTGTTACAGGGGTTTTTTTTGCGGCACCCCGATTCGCCTCGGGTACTGTTCCGGCGTCGGCCCTGTTTTGCGGATGAGCACAAGTTTTCGTTCGTCCCCCGTAAAGGGAAGTTTTAGGCCCTGGATTTTTTCCAGACTGCCACCAAGGAGGCGCAAGGCTTTCCCGGCAAGTTTCAGTTCTTCCTCTAGTTTAGGGCCTTTCATGGCCACAAAATAGCCCCCTATCCCAAGAACCGGCAGGCAATATTCAGCCAGCACGGCGAGGGAGGCAACTGCCCTGGCTGTTACCCGTTCCCAGTTTTCCCTGTGGGCTGGGTTTCGCCCCAGTTCCTCGGCCCTGGCGTGGATAACCGTAACCTCCCTTAACCCTAAATCCCGGTTTAGATTCTCCAGAAAGCGTACTTTCTTTTCCACGGACTCAACCAGGGTCAGCCTGAGACCCGGTTGGTGGATCTTTAAAGGTATCCCGGGAAAACCCGCACCCGTGCCTACATCAAGCAATCCCATTCCGCTGGCGAAAGAAGTGACCAGGGTACAGCTCAATGAATCGAGAAAATGCTTGACAGCAACTTCCTTTTCCTCCAGGATGGAGGTCAGATTAACATTTTTATTGGCCTCGCTTAGAAGCCTGTAGTATTCCTCAAACTGTTCCGCCTGCTCCAGGGATAATTCCAATCCCATTTCCCGGGCTCCCTGAATAAGAGTTTCCTGCATTATGCTCATGCTCTGCCGGCGTCGGAAATTCCGTTTCGCTGCCGGCCGAACGGGGCTTTTTGTATAATATCCATGCCTTCCCCCTTGATTAATTCTGTATAGAGCTGTCCTCTTCCTTTTTACCACCCGGCTCCGTTATAGTTTCATCCGTTTTTTTATTCTTCCGGCGGCGCTGTTCCAGATAGATCAGTAAAACCGAAACATCCGCCGGCGTCACCGAAACAATACGGCTGGCCTGACCCACCGAATGGGGCCTTATTTTCTCCAGCTTTTCCCTTGCTTCCGTTGAAAGGCCCCTGATGCCGCTGTAATCAAGATCCAGGGGGATTTTTCTTTCTTCCAGCCGCCTGGAACGTTCCACCTGGGCTTCCTGCTTTTTAATGTAGCCCTCATATTTGATTTGAGTTTCCACCTGCTCGTATATTTCCTCGGCCAGGGAAGGATGCTCCAGGGGCAGCTGCCCAAGCTTTTTATAGGTCATTTCAGGGCGCCGGAGCAGCCCGGCCAGGGATAAACCTTGCTGGGGAATCTCGCTGGTTTGCAGTTTCGACAGAACACGTTTTACTTCTTCCGAAACAGGCACCACCGTCCGCTCCATCCTGTCCTTTTCCGCTTCTATAAGCCTTTTCTTGTCTTGAAAGGCGCGGTATCTTTCCGGCGTCACCAGTCCAATTTGATATCCTTTCTCAGTGAGCCTTAAATCCGCGTTGTCCTGCCTCAATAAAAGCCTGAATTCCGCCCTGGAAGTAAGCATCCTGTACGGTTCGTCAATCTCCTTGGTAACCAGGTCATCGATCATCACCCCTGTATAAGCCTCGGACCGGGTTAAAATAAAAGGCTCTTTGTTTTTCAGGTAATGCACGGCGTTTATTCCGGCCATGATACCCTGGGCCGCTGCTTCCTCATAACCGGAAGTACCATTAATCTGGCCTGCCGTAAACAGCCCCGGCACAGCTTTTGTTTCCAGGGACGTTTTTAACTGGGCCGGGGCGATAAAATCGTATTCAATGGCATAACCGGGACGCATCATTTCCGCCTTTTCCAGACCCGGCATGGTTCTGATCATAGCCAGTTGGATATCCTCGGGCAGACTGGTGGACATACCCTGCAGATACATTTCGGCGGTGTTCCTTCCTTCCGGTTCGATAAATACCTGATGGGCCGGCTTATCCGAAAACCGGACTACCTTTGTTTCAATGGAAGGGCAATAACGCGGTCCCGGTCCCTGGAAGACGCCGCTATAAAGAGGCGCCCGGTGAAGGTTGTCCAGGATGACCCTGTGGGTATTTTCATTGGTATAGGTTAGCCAGCAGGGTAGCTGCTCGCGCCCGGTTACACCGGACACGTAGGAAAAATTATGATTTTTTTGATCCCCGGGCTGGATCGACAGGCGGCTGAAATCGATACTGCCTCTGGCCACCCGGGCCGGTGTTCCCGTTTTAAAACGGGCCAGCTTAAGGCCCAGGCTTTTTAGACTATCCGAAAGAAGAACAGAAGGAAATTGTCCGTTGGGACCCCCTGGATAGGACAGATCGCCAATTATAATCCTGCCCTTCAAATATGTCCCCGTGGTCAGAATCACGGCGCCGGCTTCAAACCTCGCACCGTTGCTGGTCACCACGCCACCAGCTTTTCCCTTTTTAATGAAAATATCATTCACCAGGGCTTGTTTTAAGTCCAGGCCCTGCTGTCTTTCCAGCGTCCGTTTCATTCTGCTCTGATAATTCATTTTATCGGACTGGGCCCGTAAGGCGTGCACGGCCGGCCCTTTGCCCGTGTTTAGAAGCCGCATTTGGATGGAGGTCCAATCCGTATTGAGGGCGATTTCCCCCCCCAGGGCATCCACTTCCCGGACCAATTGTGACTTGGCCGGGCCTCCCACGGCCGGATTGCAGGGCATCAGCGCCACATAGTCCAGGTTCAAAGTCAGGACCAGGGTGCGGCAACCCAGTCTGGCCGCTGCCAGAGCCGCTTCACATCCGGCATGCCCTGCCCCAATTACGATAATATCGTATTTCCCAGCATTATATTCCAAGGAGGCGCCTCACTTTCCAATGCAAAAATCTTCAAAGATCCGATCCAGAAGGTCCTCTGTGGCCGTCGACCCGGTTATTTCTCCAAGGGCTTCCCAGGCTCCCCGCAGATCGATGGCAACTATGTCCACCGGCATCGCCTGCCGTATTCCCGTAATAGCCTCGGACAGGTGCCGGGAACTTCTTTCCAAAACTTCCTTATGCCGGATATTGGCAACCAGCACCGTATCCGAACCGGTAACCCGGCCTTCCATGACCATCTCAAATATTTTATCTTCCAGCTGTTCCAGACCAATTCCTTTTGTCGCAGAAATCATCAGAACCGGCCTTTCCCGGTCCAGCTCCAGGATATCGCCTTCCCTGATCTTTATATTCTCTGCCGGCGCATCTATTTTATTAATCAGGATCAGCGCTTTTTTACCCCTGATCAACTCCAGAATGGCGCAGTCTTCCTCATTCAGGCCCCTGACCGCATCAAGCACCACCAGCGCCAGCTCCGCCCTGTCCACTGTTTCCCTGGTTTTTTCCACACCAATTTTCTCAACCAAATCACTGGTTTCCCGCAATCCGGCTGTATCGATAATTTTCAGGGGGATCCCCCGGATGTTGATAACCTCCTCTATCAGATCCCTGGTTGTGCCGGGAATATCGGTCACAATAGCCCTGTTTTCCCGGAGCAGCGCGTTTAACAGGGACGACTTGCCCACGTTCGTCCTGCCGATAATTACTGTGCTTATTCCTTCCCGGTAAATTCTCCCGGTGGCGGCGCCCCTGATCATCTCCCCCAGTTCAGCCATGATTTCTTCCCCGGCTTGAACAATTGCCTGTCCCGTTGCCGTTTCCAGATCTTCCTCCGGAAAGTCAATATTTGCTTCCACCCGGGCCAACAGATCCAGGAGTTTATCCTGGATCCCGTTTATTTTCCGGGATAGTTTACCCTTCAATTGGGAGACCGCCAGATCAAGGCTGCTATTTGTTTTGGACCGGATTATGTCAATAACGGATTCCGCCTGAGCCAGGTCCAGCCTTCCGTTTAAAAAAGCCCGTTTGCTGAATTCACCCGGTTGGGCCAGGCGCGCTCCCCGGGCCAGCACTTCTTCCAGAACCCCGCGCAGCGGTATAATCCCGCCGTGGCAGTTAATTTCAACCACATCTTCCCTGGTATAGGTGTTGGGCCCCGGCATGTAGCATAAAAGAACCTCATCCAAATCCATTCCCTTTTGACCCACTATGTGCCCGTAAATAAGCTTGCGTTTTTCCTCTAAAAAATTTTTTTGGGAGCCGGCTTTGAATATTTTACCCGCAATTTTTGCGGCGTCGGGCCCGCTCACGCGCACTATCCCGATCCCACCCTCCCCCAGGGGGGTGGAGATTGCGGCAATGGTATCCCCAGTCAATACTGCACCTTCCCGTATATTATTTATAAACCCAGCGGGCGGTCTGTCTGCGCGCTGGGTTTAAATATTATTTTTTCGGCGATATAATAATCTTCCGACAGGGTTCCTCTCCCTCGCTAAAGGTGTGAATGTCGTCCCGCCCCTGTAAAACCGTATGAATTATACGCCTTTCCTGGGAACTCATTGGTTCCAGGACCACGTTGCGTCCCCGCTGCCTGGCCTTGTCGGCCAGTTTCAGGGCCAGTTTCTGCAGCGTTTCTTCCCTTCTTTTACGATATCCTTCAATATCTATAAACACTTTCTTACGAGTCTCACTGCTTTTATTTACAGCCAAATTCACCAGGTACTGAAGCGCGTCCAGCGTTTCTCCCCTTCTGCCGATTAGAATACCCAGCTCTTTTCCTTCCAGGTTAATACGCATTTCATGTTCTTTTTCTTTAATATCCATCGCGACTTGCAGTTGCATTGATTTAAAAATACTTTTTAACAAGTTACCCGCTTTTTGAGTTGGTCCGTCTTTTAAAAAAACTTCCACCCGGGCCGGTTTTCCTCCCAGTAATCCTAAAAATCCCCTGGTGGGCTCACTAATTACTTTGACCTCCACCTCTTCCCGGGAAACCCCCAGATCTTGCAGGGCCATTTCCACAGCTTCATCTATGGTCTTCCCGGTTTTTTCAAGAACCTTCAACTCTTCCCAGCCTCCCCTTTCACAACTACGGCCTGCTTGTTGATATAGTACTGCTGGGCCCAGCCGACCACGTTAAATACTACCCAGTACAGAGCAAGGCCGGCCGGGAACGTACTGGAAATCCAGGCAATAAAAACGGGCATGGTATATAACATCATTTTCTGGGTCGGATCCGTTGCCGAAGTCGTCATTTTGGATTGAAAATAGGTTGTAACCCCGGCTAAAAGCGGCAGTATATAGAACGGGTCTTTATCGCTCAGGTTCTGTACCCAAATAAAACTTGCGTGATCTGCATTCACATAGGGAAAAGAAAAAAGAGATCTGTACAGGGCAATTAGAATAGGCATCTGCACCAGTAAAGGCAGACACCCGGCAGCAGGATTAACGTTGTGTTCCTTATATAGGTCCATCATCATCTGCTGCATCTTTTTGGGGTCCTTATCCTTGTACTTTTGCTGGATCTCCTTAATCTTCGGCTGAATCTTCTGCATGGCCAGCATGGACTTCATCTGCTTTTTGGATAAGGGATAAAGAACCGTTTTAATAACAATCGTCAGCAGAATAATAGCAAGCCCGTAATTAGGTATACCGATAAGATCAGTAATATAATACAACCAATTCAGAAGCCAGGTCATACCATTTACAATGGCATTAAAAATCTCCAAACTAATATCCGCCTCCTCATCCGGCCCACCTTGGCCCAGCGGCTAATTTCTTTCTAAACAGGGTCGTAACCACCCGGATGAAAAGGGTGACATTTCAAAACCCTTTTTACGGCCAACCGTAAACCCTTCCAGGCGCCGTATTTTTCCACTGCCTGCACGGCATAATGAGAACAAGTAGGATAAAACCGGCAGGTTGGTTTCTTTAACGGTGAAAGCACCTGCTGATAAAACCGAATCAAAAGAATTAAAACTCTTTTCAAAGGGTTCATCCCCGTTTTAAATATACTTTTTTTAGAAGCTTCAATAAACTTGCTTCGAGTTCGTGATAGCCCGATCCAGTAATCTCCCTTCTGGCAAGCAGTACAAAATCAAAACCGGCGGGAAAAATCCCGTAATTTAAACGGCATATTTCTTTAAACAGGCGTCTGATCCTGTTTCTGGTAACAGCATTACCAACCTTTTTACTTACGGTAAAGCCAAATCTGGATTGCTCCGTGTTATTTTGTAAATAATACAGAACTATTAATCGATCGGCTACCGTTTTCCCATGGCTGTAAACCCTTCGATAGTCCCTGTTTTTTTTTAGGATGGTAAGATTACCCATAGGTTCCTCAATTATCTATTATTGCCGTTACGTAGCTTAACCATACCCCTACCACGTTATACAGCTAGAAAGGCCACTGTGATTTAGCGGCCTCACGCTGTTAACCTCTTTCTTCCCTTTAATCTTCTTCTCTTTATTACCTTTTGCCCGGGACGTGTCGCCATTCTAGACAAAAAACCGTGCATCTTCTTATGCTTGCGTGCCTTAGGCTGATAGGTGCGCTTCAAATACATACACCTCCTTTTTAAATTTCTTTTTAGGGTGAACCAGGGAAGCTTGTATATCAGTAAAAAGAACTGAATTTCCTTTTTCTAATACATTAACAAGTTCTACTTATTAACATATTTGTAATTTACAGTTTTACCCTTTTGACACACACTACCAATTATATAATAATCATTTTTTAACGTCAAGAAGCGAGCTGTACAGATTGTCCCCGCAATACCTGCATTAAAATGTCTGTTGATAACCCGCACAAAATTTGGTATGATTTTTACATTGGAAAATCAATGAAACACTGGCTTTTTACACAGCTTGTGGATAACAATGTGGATACCTTTGTTGATTCTTCAACCTTTAAAAGGAGATGCTTAAAGGTTAATTTGGTGTCTATAAGTATATTAATTAACTGGAGGGTATGTTTTGATAAAGAATGAGCTAAGGGAGATTTGGGAAGAAGCCCTCCGTTTGCTGGAAAAAAAATTAAGCAAGCATTCTTACGAAACCTGGTTAAAATCACTTAAACCCCTGGGGTTTGATCAGAATAAAATTATTATTGAAGTGCCCAACCATTTTTCCCGTGGTTGGTTAAATGACCGTTACGCTCCAATAATTAAAAATATTCTGGTCAACATAATAAAGCAGGATATAGAGGTGCAATTTCTCCTATCCAGCGAAATCCAAAACACAATTCCTCAGCCCCCCAGATACAGAGGGGAAAGAACCCCCGAGTTCGTTAATATTTCTCATCGCTTAAACCAAAAATACACCTTTGACTCTTTTGTTGTGGGCAACAGCAACCGCTTTGCCCACGCAGCCTGCCTGGCAGTGGCGGAATTACCTTCCAAGGCCTACAATCCATTATTTATCTATGGCGGTGTTGGTTTAGGCAAAACCCACCTGATGCACGCCATTGGACATTACACTCTGGAACACAGCGACAGGATAAAAGTGAACTATGTTTCTTCTGAAAAGTTTACCAACGAATTAATTAACTCCATCCGTGACGATAAAACAGTTGAATTTAGAAACAAATACCGTTATATGGATATTCTGCTGGTTGATGATATCCAGTTTCTGGCCGGCAAGGAGCGTACCCAGGAAGAATTTTTTCATACTTTTAATACTCTTTACGAGGCCAATAAACAAATCATAATCTCCAGCGACCGCCCCCCAAAGGATATTCCCACCCTTGAAGACAGGCTTCGTTCCAGGTTTGAGTGGGGGTTAATTACAGATATTCAACCGCCGGATCTGGAAACCAGAATTGCTATCCTGAGAAAAAAAGCCCAGGTGGAAAATCTTTACGTCCCCGACGACTGCCTTGTCTTTATGGCCACCCGAATCCAATCCAACATCCGTGAACTGGAGGGGGCTCTAATCAGGGTTATTGCCTATGCCTCTTTAAACCATGCGGAAATAAATCAAGACATGGTAGCCGAGGTCTTAAAGGACATGCTTCCCTCCGGCAAACCCAGACAAATCACAACGGAACTGATCCAGGAGGTTGTTTCCGAATATTTTAATATTCGTATGGAAGATTTTAAAGCAAAAAAAAGAACAAGAAATATTGCTTTTCCCCGCCAGATCGCCATGTACTTGACCAGGGAACTGACTGACCACTCCCTGCCGAAAATTGGCGAGTTTTTCGGCGGACGCGACCACACCACAGTCATCCACGCTTGTGAAAAAATCAATAATGAACTGCAGGAGAGTTTCGACCTCCAGGATAAAATAAAATATTTAATTGATAAAATAGAAAAACTAACACAGCCTGTTAATTAATTGTTCTTAAATCTGTTGGTTTACCGGATAAATCCTTTTTTTAATTCTTTTCTAAAAAAATTTACCCCACTTTTGCCAACAGGCTTCTTTTTAACGGCTGTCTTCCCTTGGGTGGGTTTTTCACATAATCACAGACACTACTGTTACTACTACATAAATTATATAATAATAATAATTGATAAACGTAAAACGGAGAAATGAATGAAATGAAAATTGTAACCAGTAAAGAGGTCTTGAACAACGCCATTCAATTGGTACAAAGAGCTGTTTCCCTGAAAAACCCCCTGCCTATTCTGGCGGGGATCAAATTTGAAACCCGGGATGACCATGTTTTTCTTACAGCCACAGACCTGGACATCGGCATTCGTTGTTCTTTCCAGGCCGAAATAATTGAACAGGGAAATGCAGTCCTTCCAGCAAAATATGTTGGCGAATTAGTCAGGCGGCTGCCGGAAGTACCTGTCTTTATTGAAGCGGACTTGGACACCGGTGGTGTAACAATAAAATACGGGCAATCCGAAACCAGAATTAACGGTTATCCGCCCGAAGAGTTCCCCGAACTTCCCCTGCCCGAAGGGCTCGATACTTTTACCTTGCCGGGTGAGTTGATTAAAGAAATAATCAAGCAAGTTGTTTTTGCGGCCGGTAATGATGAAAACCGCCCCGTTTTTATGGGGGTACTTTTTGAGCTGAACGAAAACGAACTGCAAGTGGCTGCCACCGACACCTACCGTTTGGCCTGGCGCCGGGTAATCCTGGAAAACTCCGGGGATACAGCAATAAATTTAATCATTCCCGGCAAAACTCTTAATGAGTTGTCAAGAATAATCAGCGGTAACGACCAGCCCATAGAGGTTACTGTTACCAAAAATCAAATTCTGTTTGTTGCCGGCAATGTGTGGCTCATTTCCCGTTTAATCGAGGGGGAATTTCCTAAATACAAACAGGTCATACCCAAAGATTATGTTTTAAAAGTTCGCTTAAAAACAAAAGAATTGCTTGATGCCGCGGAGAGGGCGTCCCTTCTGGCCCGGGAAGGATCGCCGGTAATTAAATTCGATATCAGCGGGAATATACTTATAGTATCGGCTTACTCCGAGGCTGGAAGGGTGCATGAGGAGCTACCGGTTTTTCAGGAGGGCGAACCCCTTCAGATTGCTTTCAATGCCCGCTACCTCGGTGATGTTTTAAAGGCTGTTGGATCAGAGGAAATTATAATTGAATTTACAGGACCCTTAAGCCCCGGGATTATCAAACCGGCCGGGGAAAAAGAATATCTTTCACTGCTGTTACCGGTACGATTGCGTGGGGAGTGATGACAATATAGCCCGGCGGGTTAAGGTGGAACAGGAAATAAAGTTGGACCAGTTTATAAAATGGTCAGGTGCCGTTTCCACGGGAGGACAGGCCAAGATATTGATTAAAGAGGGCCTGGTCAAAGTAAATGGCGGGGTGGAAACCAGGCGGGGCAGAATCCTCAAGGATGGGGATAAGGTTAAGGTGGGTGAGAATGATTTTTTAGTGGTTTGCCGTTAGGGGTGTTTAAAACTTGTACCTGAAAAGCCTGGAACTGATCAATTTCAGGAATTATGTCCGTCAGATAATTGAACCCTGTCCCCATTTCAATATTCTGATCGGCCAAAACGCCCAGGGTAAGACCAACCTTTTAGAATCAATTTACCTGGCCTTAACCGGAAAATCCTTTCGCACCGCCAGGGAACGGGAAGCAATTAACTGGTCCAGTCAGTTTTCCGCCATCCACTGCCACCTGGAAACAGAAACACGGGAGCTAAAAATAAAATTTCTGCTAAAACCAGGCCAAAAAAGGTTTTTAGTCAACGAAAACGTTGTACACGGTTATCCCCTGGGCTGGCCTGGAGTCGTTTTATTTACACCGGACGACCTGCTCCTGATTAAGGGTTCTCCCCAGGAAAGGCGGCGTTTTTTGGACCACGAGCTGGGCCTTTTTCAAAATCAGTACGACCATTACTTCTCCCGCTTTAGCCGGGTAGTTTTTCAGCGTAATAATCTGCTCCGGGATATCAGGGATAAACGGGCCAAAAACAGTACCCTGCAGGCCTGGAACGAGCAATTGGGCCATTATGGGGCCAAAATATTGTTTTTCAGGCTGGAATTGCTTAAAAAATTCATTCCCCACCTGCGGCAAGTGCATCTTCAGTTGACGGGGGGTCTTGAAAATCTTGAAATTAAGTACCATTCCTCCTTTAAAGCTGCAAATACGTTATCCGAAGAAGAATTATTCAATCAATACCTGGAAGCTTTAGCTGCTGTTCAAGAAGAAGAAATTGCCCGGGCCCAGACCTTAATCGGACCCCACCGGGATGATCTTTCTTTTTTTTTAAACGGCGTGGATGCAAAAACTTACGGTTCCCAGGGTCAGCAGAGGACAATTATTCTGACCTTAAAAATAGCCCAGATATTGCAGTGGAAAAATGAAGTTAATGAATATCCCGTCCTGCTTCTGGATGATGTTCTGTTGGAACTGGACCACCTGCGCCGCCAGGCTTTGTTAAACTATGTAACTGGAAACGTCCAGACCTTTTTAACCTCCACCAGCAGGGAAAATCTTAAATTTGAAGCCGGTGTCTGCAAAAATCTATATAATGTTGCAAATGGTGAGATAACTAAAGAGGTATAAACCTACAGATTTGTAACCGCCGCCAGTAATTATTTTCTGGCAAAAATAAAGTAGCTTTTATTTGTGGTTGCAACTGAAAAAATAACCCGGACGTGGTAGTGTTCCGGTCAAATTTGGGATATAATCCTTAATAAGCCCCAATTAAGAGCGGTAACAACTCTGTTTTTCCCGCATATTTAAGGCTATATTAATAAAATAAAAGAAAGGGTGTGGTATGATGGATCCCAATATTTTCCGCAAGATAAGTTACGGGTTATATGTTATCAGTTCAACAAAGGAAGGGAAAGTCAATGGTCAAATTGCCAATACGTTTTTCCAGATAACCCATGATCCTGCTATGGTCGCCATTGGAATAAATAAAAAAAATTTAACCCATGATTTCATTAAAAACAGCGGAGTGTTCTCAGTCTCAATTTTATCCCAATCGGCGCCATTGGATCTAATCGGCCATTTCGGCTTCAATTCCGGCAGGGATATAGATAAGTTTTCTTCGGTCCCGTACAAGTTGGGTGAAACAGGCGCACCTTACTTATTTGAAAACTGCATTGGTTATCTGGAAGCAAAGGTTGTGGAAAGTGTTGATACTCCTACCCATACGGTATTTATAAGCAATGTTGTTAACGCGGCCGTATTCAACGAAGAAGAGCCCATGACCTATGCTTACTACCATCTTAAAAAGAGCGGAGCCAAGGCCGCGCCGCAGCAGCCGGTGGTTGCCGCAAAAAAACCGGAAATAAGGGAAAGCGATCCTGGCAGTCAGAAGTACCAATGCTCAGTATGCGGGTACATTTATGATCCCGCGGAAGGGGATCCCGACTCTGGAATTGCGCCGGGCACAGCCTTTGCGGACATACCCGATGACTGGGTTTGTCCCCTTTGCGGAGTTAAGAAGGATAACTTCGAGCCGATGGTATAGTGCTTCATTGGGGCAGCTGGCTGTTAGGGTCAACTGCCCCCTTAATTTAATTGAGTGAATTTTCCGAGCTGACGCCGGCGCCAGGGGGACCTGTGATATTAAAAAACCAGGAAAGGTACGGTGGTTAAAGTGTTTCTGCATCTGGGGGAAAATGTTGTGGTTCCTAAAAAGGATGTAATTATGATTCTGGACACCCGGACCCTGGGGTCCCAGGCTACCCGCGAATTTATTGAAATTGCCGGGGACGAGGGTTTTATTAAGAGTATTTCCAATAAAAACAAGGAGAAGTCCTATATAATCACAAATAAAGAAATTTTTATTTCACCCATTTCCTGTAGAACATTGCAAAAGCGATCCAGGTCATTTTTTAAGATCTAAGCTTTTCCCGGAGCGGGCTTCTAAATTTGTTTATCAGGTAAAATTTGAAATTTCAGTATATTTATGATAGTATAATATTTTAGGAAAGAAGAATCTTGGTAAGGAGTGTGTCCGGCATTTGAACGATAAACTTAACAACGGCCGGTACGGAGCTGAAGAAATCCAGGTTCTAGAAGGTCTTGAAGCTGTACGGCGGCGGCCGAGCATGTATATCGGCAGTACCAGCGCCAGAGGTCTGCACCACCTGGTATATGAAGTTGTTGATAACAGCATTGATGAGGCCATGGCGGGTTACTGTGACCGAATAGATATTATCCTTAACCAGGATGATTCTGTTGCCATCATAGACAACGGCAGGGGTATTCCGGTGGATATTCACCCGAAAGTGGGCCTGCCCGCCGTGCAGGTTGCTTTAACCATGCTTCACGCCGGAGGCAAGTTCGGAGGGGGAGGCTACAAGGTATCCGGGGGCTTGCACGGGGTAGGGGTTTCAGTGGTTAATGCCCTTTCCCAGTGGCTGGAAGTGGAGGTCAGGCGGAACGACCGGGTTTATCTGCAGAAATATGAAAGAGGTGTACCGGTTACCGACTTAAAAATTATAGGGAAGTCTAAAAGCACCGGTACTAAGATAACCTTTAAACCTGATTATGAAATTTTCGAGGAACTGGTGTTTAACCATGAGACCCTGTCACACCGGTTGAGGGAATTATCTTTCTTAAATATGGGGATTAAAATTATTTTAAAGGACAAGCGCGGTGAAAATGAGGGTGAAAATGAAAGCGAAACTATTTTTCAACATGATGGGGGAATCAGGGATTACGTTAAATATTTAAATAAAAATAAAACGCCACTGCACAGCAAACCTATTTATTTTCAAAAACAAAAGGATAATGTGCTTGTGGAAGTAGCCTTACAATACACGGATGTCTATGTTGAAAACATCTATTCTTACGCCAACAACATCAACACCATTGACGGGGGAACCCATGAAGCCGGCTTTAAGGCAGCTCTGACCAGGGTAATCAACGATTACGGGAGAAAGTACAACCTGCTTAAGAACGGTACCGGCAATCTTTCCGGCGAGGATATCCGGGAGGGTTTGACCGCCATCATCAGCGTTAAGGTTCCCGATCCGCAATTTGAAGGACAAACCAAAACAAAACTCGGTAACAGCGAAGTCCGCGGCATTGTGGATAATGTTATGGGGGAAGGCCTGACGACCTTTTTAGAAGAAACCCCTTCTGTAAGCAAGCGGATTCTGGAAAAGGCCCTCACTGCCTCCAGGGCCCGTGATGCGGCCCGCAAAGCAAGGGAATTAACCCGGCGCAAGGGCGCCCTGGAAAGTTCTACCCTCCCCGGCAAATTGGCTGATTGTTCAGATCGGGACCCTTCCGTTTCCGAGCTGTATCTGGTGGAAGGCGATTCTGCGGGGGGCTCGGCCAAGCAGGGAAGGGATCGCCGTTTTCAGGCCATCCTGCCCCTGCGGGGAAAAATTTTAAACGTAGAAAAAGCTCGTCTGGACAGGATCCTGGGCAATGAAGAAATCAGGGCTATGATCACGGCCATGGGAACCGGCATCGGGGAAGAATTTGATATCAGCAAAGCCAGGTATCATAAATTGATCTTGATGTCTGATGCCGATGTTGACGGCGCCCACATCAGGACCCTGCTGCTGACCTTTTTCTATCGTTACATGCGCCCTTTAATTGAGGCCGGGTACGTGTTCATAGCCCAGCCCCCCCTGTACCGGGTAAAAAAAGGAAGGACCGATAAATATATGTATAACGACGCGGAGCTGGAACAATTTTTGCAAAAGATCGGCAGGGAAGGGATTAGCATCCAGCGCTACAAGGGTTTAGGGGAAATGAACGCCACCCAGTTGTGGGAAACAACCATGGACCCGGAAACCAGAACAGTTATGCAGGTTAACCTGGAGGACGCCATTGAAGCGGACGCCATCTTTTCTATGTTGATGGGCGACCGGGTGGAACCCAGACGCGAGTTTATCCAGGAAAATGCCAGGGCTGTCCGCAATCTTGATATATAAAAGGGTAAGAACAGAAGAATTTAATAGATAAAAACCGGGCTATACTCATTAGAAAATTCTTTTTAAGGCCGGCCCAGAGCTCTCCCAAGGCGGCCCACCTTGAGGTTGATATCCCGGGCGCTGGGGTATTTGAAGAGGAAGGAAAATAGCCATGGAAAAAGTGTTAAGTCAGATCCTTACCGAGCTACAATCTCTTAACCAGCGTGCCAGTAATATCAAAAATATCCAGAAAAAACAAGGCCAGGATATTACCGCAATCAAGAAAGATACGAAAGACATAAAGAACGAACTAAGCTATGTATGGGACGACATAAAAACAGGATATTTTGCTTGAAGCCAGTTAGTTGGTAAACAATAGATTTAAGGAGCTATTAATAGCTCCTTAAATCTATTTTAGTTAACTGGTAAAATATGGGGTTTGCAGCGGTGTGGTAGTATATTAAACAAAAAGGGGTGGGAAATAATGGCAAAAGTCACTGCTCTAAAAAAAGTGGCTGCGGAAAATAAGCCAGCTGTAACAAATAAAAGCAGTCGCTTACCGAATATTGAAATACCCGCTGGGATCATGCAGGCAGTCCAGAAATATATAAAGAACAGGTCCTGCTCCGTAAACCAGTTTTGGAAAGAGGCGGCCAGCCTGCGCTTACAGGTTGAGGACATGCAATCAGCAAGGAGAGAACTGGATCGTGTTCTGGGCCAAATTGCCTATGCGGAGAACAAGCTAATTGATTTGGAAGAAAGGGAACGGGAAGTCCATGCCAGGGAATTAAGAATGGGGGAATTGGAACTGAGCCAGGAGGCCCTGTACGAAGAAAGAATGTGTCAATTGGATCAAAGGGCAGAGGATCAGGATCGGGAATACAGGGAAAAGATGGCGCAGTTTGGGGAAATGGTTTTAAAACAAGAAGAGGAATATAACTCCCGTCTTGTGGGTATAGAATCCCGGGCCGGGGGGAAAAGCCTTCAATCCGGCCAAAATCCTAAAGAGAATCTACTGGAAAGGGAAAAGGAGCTAATAAGGCGGGAGGCCCGGATTGAAGTTCAGGAAGAAATCGCCCTGGAAAAAGAAAAATTATGGTCCGTTATGTATGATGCGGTTATTAAATTGACCAGGGTTTGTGGGGTTGTTAAATAAATAATCAATTTTAAAGAAAAGTCCAATTGAGTGCCTTGCGCCGGGGGGGCACAACCCCGGACGCTTCCCCGCCTTCTGAAGCGGCTGAAAAAGAACTAAATTTATTTCAGACGCTCCAGGACGGGATCTGGTGGAATGAATTTAAAAAAACAAACACCGGGGGCGCAAGGCGAAGGTGTAAAAAGAACAGGAAAGGGGAGATTGGAAAAATAATTTTTAAAACAATTTATAACGGGATTGACGGCCCGGCAAACAAGTTGTTCTGGCGAATAAACAATAACAGAAGGTAAGGTGTTGTCCCTTGCTTGTTTAAAGAGTGAATAAGCCCTCCACCGGCCAAAAGCCCACGGCCATAAGCGGCGCGCACAAACAAATAAAGCAGGATTTGCCGGGAAATGTTCAGGAGGAAAACCATTTAACCGGGAGGGCAGGATATGAGAGTTGTTACACATTACAGGCCGACCAAGGGTCAAAAAATTAAGTCTTTCTTGCTGACTTTAATTCTGCTGGCCATGGCCTTTCTTGCCGGAGCCGCCGTACAGAATACGGCTCACTTTTTGCAAGATTTGGCGGCGGCGGTGCCTGTTGCCCTGGACGGGATAAAAACATTCCTGCGGGAAAGGTTTGTTTTTAAAGTAAACGCAATGGCCGGTCAATTAAAATGGACTGCAGTGATCTCCCTGTCAATTTTATTGAACGCCCTGTCCCACCGGGCCAGGAGTCCTTAAAGGAAATATAAGGGACATAATTGGGAGCGATAAAAATCATTGTTGTCTCGCGGCGCCGGTCGAAGGAGCTATCGCGAAAATTTTAGCAAGAACCGGGGTTAGGAACCGGAAAAACCGGCCGTAAGTTCTACTGTTCTTTACCTTGCTTAGAAAGGACAATAGGGAAAATTTAAAGGGGAAGTAAGGTGATCAATTTGCTTGCCTAAACCCCCGGTGGTCAGAGGGGGATTTAAAAAAAAAAATCAAAGGGGCGGAAATAAGGCATTATTCCCGGGATCAGGTAAGTTACTCCCGGCGAGGTCCAACCCTCCAGCAAGCCTTTTACGCCGGATAATTTTAAAATCTTATAGTTTTGCCCTTGGAGCGGGACAAAAGGCCCGCTCTTTTATTTTAACCGGCACAGGCTGGCTAAAATTGCAATTATTATTTTATTCTGGTATAATTCCCTCGTAGAAAAAAAAGGGTTGACCACAATGCCGCTGGACACGGCGCCGGCAAAGGGATAAAAAATAATTATCTTGGTAGAGGTGACTTTTTTTGCCGTCCTTAACGGGTAAAGTTATTCCCATAAACATCAACGATGAAATGAAACATTCCTACCTTGATTACGCCATGAGCGTAATTGTAGGGAGGGCTTTGCCGGACGTGAGGGACGGGCTGAAACCGGTTCACAGGCGCATCCTTTACGCCATGCACAGTCTCGGGCTGACGCCGGAAAAATCCCATCGCAAATCAGCGTATATTGTCGGTGAAGTCCTGGCCAAATATCACCCCCACGGAGATGTAGCCGTTTATGACGCCCTGGTCCGCCTGGCCCAGGACTTTGCCAGCCGTTATCCCCTGGTGGACGGCCACGGCAATTTCGGCTCCGTGGATGGTGACTCCGCGGCGGCCATGCGTTACACCGAAGCCCGGATGGCCAGGATCTCAGTAGAAATGCTGTCCGATATTGATAAGGATACCGTTGACTTCATCCCCAATTATGACGAAAAAACTGAGGAGCCCACAGTTCTGCCCGCCAGGATCCCCAACCTGCTAATAAATGGTTCATCGGGTATTGCCGTCGGTATGGCCACTAATATCCCGCCCCATAATCTGGGGGAAGTAATTGACGGGGTTATAATGCTGATAGACAATCCCGAAGCGGATATCAAGGACTTGATGGGCATCGTCAAGGGACCGGACTTTCCCACCGCCGGCACGATTATGGGCAGGGAGGGTATTTGGAACGCCTACCGTACCGGAAGGGGCAGTATTATTGTACGGGCCAAAGCCAGAATTGAACCCATCAGCGGGGGCAAGCACAGCATTATTATCACCGAGATTCCCTACCAGGTAAACAAGGCCAGGCTTATTGAAAAAATTGCAGAACTGGTTAAGGAGAAAAAACTGGAAGGAATCAGTGACCTGCGGGACGAGTCGGATCGCAGCGGTATGAGCATTTACATTGAACTGAAGCGGGACGCCAACCCCCAGGTGATGCTAAACCAGCTGTACAAACACACCCAGATGCAGAACACATTCGGGGTTATTATGCTGGCTCTGGTGGATGGGGAACCCCGGGTATTGAATTTAAAACAGGTCCTTTTTTACTATCTGGAACATCAAAAGGATGTTATCGTCAGGCGTACCCGGTACGAGCTGAACAAGGCGGAAGCCAGGGCGCACATCGTGGAGGGCCTGCGGATTGCCCTGACCTACCTGGATGAAGTAATCAAAACAATCCGGGCCTCCCGGACCACGGATATCGCCAGGAAAGCCTTGATGGAAAAGTTCACCCTTTCCGAAAAACAGGCTGAGGCTATCGTTGAAATGCGCCTGCGTCAGCTGACCGGGTTGGAGCGGGAAAAACTGGAGCATGAATATAAAGACCTTATGGAAAAAATTGCTTATCTTCGTTCGGTCCTGGAAGACGAACGCAAGGTTTACGGCATTATTAAAAACGAGCTTACTGCCGTTAAGAAAAAATATGCCGATGCGCGGCGTACTGTGATCAGCAATGAAGATATCAGTTTTGAGGCGGAAGATCTAATTCCGGAAGAAGATGTGGTTATTACCATAACCAACCAGGGGTATATTAAAAGAATCCCCCTGGATACCTACCGCAGCCAGCGCCGGGGCGGGCGCGGGGTTACGGCCATGGGTACCAAGACAGAGGACTTTGTCCACCATCTTTTTATCACTACAACACACCACTTTTTCTTATTCTTTACCAATCAGGGCAAGGTATATCGCCTGAAGGTGCACGAAATTCCCGAAGCCGGACGCCAGGCCAAGGGCACGGCTGCCGTGAATCTTCTTTTCATCGGAAACGAAGAAAGGATAACCACTGTTATCCCGGTGCGCGAATTTGATCCGGATCAATATCTTTTCATGGTAACCCGCAGCGGCATGGTTAAAAAAACATCATTAAACGAATATGATACCTCCCGCAGGGACGGCCTTATTGCGATTTCCCTGAAAGAAGGGGACCAGTTAGTAGATGTTGAATTGACCAGCGGCAAGGAAGAAATCGTATTAGCAACCAGGCAGGGCAAGGCCATCCACTTCCTGGAAGAAGAAGTGCGCCCCATGGGGAGGGTTACCCGGGGTGTAAGAGGAATCAAGTTGTCTGCCAGGGACGAGGTTATTGGTATGCAAACGGTTCGCCCGGATGCCCACTTACTTGCTGTTACAGCCAACGGGTTCGGCAAGCGCACCCAGTTCTCCGAGTATCCACTGCAAAGCAGGGGTGGTAAGGGTGTGATCAATATCAGGACCTCGGAGAGAAACGGCCTGGTTATGGCGGTGGAAACTGTAAGAAATGAAGAGGAAATTATGATTATCAGCGCCGAGGGTATAATCATCAGGTTAGCGGCAGAAGATATATCAATTATAGGCCGGTCCACCCAGGGCGTCACCCTGATGCGCCTGGATCCCGGGGATACAGTGGTTGCCGTGGCGAAAGTCGATACGGATGAATAATATAGTCTAGCAGAAATAGTAATAATAAAATACAAAAAGTGCTTAAAGACGGCTTGACACAAACTAAGCCCTGTGCTAAATTTAGAATTGTGCCGCCCGATAGTTGCCTTAATTAACCGGGTGCACGGAACCGCCGGATTAGGGAAGCACATTTACGGCCGCAAAAAACCAGAAAATAGTACTTGACCTTACAGCGGCGGAAGTGATAAGATAACAAATGTCGCGCCAAACGGCGCCGGCAACAAAACAAGAACCACGGTCTTTGAAAACTAAACAGTGGATG